>OODK01000013.1_pt1 | contig 254127 bp, 213 predicted proteins | sample 1671371 | NCBI WGS metagenome assembly OODK01 (sample SAMN06348150, study PRJEB24527) | human gut metagenome | biome: human gut; feature: ankylosing spondylitis patient; material: feces | host: Homo sapiens | place: China | collected 2015-10 | reverse complement strand
TGTATATTATAGATTTAAAGAATGATACACTGAGGATATCACAGTCAGCGGTAGAGCGTTTTATGCTTCCTGATAAATTTATGAATGATGCAACAAAGCATCTTCGTACGTTGGTTTATGAGAAAGACCGTAAGCTGCTCGAAAATCACAAGCGTAAAATATATGCTTGAAAAGAAAAAAGGTACAACGTGCGATGTCGTTTGATTAGCGGGAAGAATTCACCGGTATGGATTAGCTGCCGTGGGGAGGTAATCAATGATAATGAGGGGAAACCGCACTATAATATCAATGCTACGGAATGGAATTATCTTAGCAGTCTGCTTTTCATACATGCCGGATGCATTTCCATATCAGAGCCATTGGAAGATGGAAGAATGTCACAGTGCCTACTGGGAGCTGGTCCCAACAATTGACCACATCATTCCTATTGCCATTGGAGGAGAGGATAACCCGTCTAATTATGCGACAACGTCTATGCTTCACAATTCAGTTAAGAGTAACTGGACAATAGAGCAGCTAAAATGTAAACTGTATCCTGCAGGAGACATTAATGAGTATGACGGGCTTACAGGGCTTTTCGTGAGACTTACAGAAAACGACCTTGAGCTTTTTGATGATCCATACATAAAACGCTGGTATAAGTTATCTGTGGGAATGAAATAGAGACAGTTCCTAAATGTATATAACAATTGATTGTAAATGAAAGAGATAAGAGTATGCATATATATGTAGATGCTGATGCATGTCCTGTGATAGGGATAGTTGAAAGAATAGCTAAGAGTCATAATATTGCCGTAACGCTTTTGTGTGATACTAATCATTATCTTACATCAAACTATTCAGAAGTGGTATATGTGGGTGCCGGAGCTGATGCGGTTGATTTTAAGTTAATAAGCCTTTGTGAAAAAGGAGATTTAGTAGTTACGCAGGATTATGGTGTTGCTGCCATGGCATTAAGTAAGGGTGCATATGCCATTCATCAGTCCGGGAAATGGTATACAAATGAAAATATTGATTTTATGTTAATGGAAAGACATATAAGTAAGAAGGCAAGGCGGGCAAGCAGTAAAAACCACATGAAAGGTCCAAGAAAAAGAAGTGATAAGGATGATTTAAACTTTGAAGCCTCTTTTGAGAGACTAGTGGAAAAGTATCAACACTTGGATACCAGCCGGATGTCTGGAAGAGCTGGAGTTAAATAAAAATTAGGAGACAGATATATGAATTTTGAATTAGCATGCCTGGAGGATTTTAATGAGATAGAAAATCTCTATTGGGATTTAATAGATAAAAGCAAAGAAGAACCTTCTTTTCCTGACTGGGAAAAGGGTGTACATCCTTCAGCAGATTTTTTAATGGCTGGTATTGTTAAGAAAGAGTTGTTCGTATTAAGAGATGAAGGAATAATTAAGGCATGTGCCATAGTTAACAGTAATTCTAATAAAGAGTATAAAAAGGTAGCGTGGAAAGTAAATGAAAGAGATAATAATGTATGGATAATCCATGCTCTCGCAGTGCGATATGAGTACCGCGGTATGGGTCTTGCTACTCAATTTGTAAAAAACTTAATATCATATGCTAAGTTGGAAAACATTGAAGCCATTCACCTTGATGTAATAGATAAGAACACACTAGCTGACAAGTTATATATCAGAGCTGGCTTTAAATATGTAAGTACTGAAAACATATTTTATGAGGTGGTTGGAAACAGGCAGTTTAGAATGTATGAGTATGTGATTGAGTAGAAAGTATTAGATATGCACATATAATGAGCATTATCTGCCTTATAGGAAGCTATAATGAAAAAATCATAGTAAAGAAGGAACGATTGTGAATATAAGATATGCAACAATGGCTGATTTAGACGATATTGCATCGGTTGAATCCGAGTGTTTTCCTGTTTTAGAGGCAGCAACTAAAGAAGAATTTGAGCAGAGAATAAAATATTATGGAAATCATTTCTGGCTTATGTTTGATGAGGGTAAACTCATTGCGTTTGTAGATGGTTTTGTTACGGATGAGGCTGATCTTACAGATGACATGTATGAAAATGCATCAATGCATAATGAGAATGGTGCATGGCAGATGATTTTTGGTGTAAATACTCTTCCTGAATATCGCAGATGTGGATGTGCGAAAGAGCTGATTAAGAAGGCTATCTTAGATGCCAGAAAACAGAACCGGAAAGGGCTTGTATTAACTTGTAAAGAAAGCCTTGTTCCATATTATTCCAAGTTTGGATTCATTGATGAGGGGATAACAGATAAATCCACTCATGGAAATGTCCTGTGGCACCAGATGAGATTGGATTTTAAATTAAGAAATAATGGAGTAAATCCTTCAGATAACAAAAAAGTGACCGCAAACAAGAAATTTGCAGCCGACAGAATACTATCATATTTTAAAGAAGAGTGGAAGGTACTGCTTATAATAACAGTTTCAGGTCTTATATATAACTTTGGACTTTTGCTTGGCCCTTGGTTTGAGGGTAAGATGACAGGATGTCTTATAGATATATTAAGCCAAAATGCTGTATACAAGGATATGCTTATACTTGTAGTGTCATATATTGTATCTATTGCAGTTGTTCAGATATCAAGATATATAAAGCGTTTCTATGTGAGAAGATTTGCGAATAATGTCAACAGAAGAATGAAGAAGATATTGTATGGGACGCTTGTGTTAAAGAGCAAGACAGAACTTGAAAGTGAAGGTATGGGCGATATTATGACAAAGGCAATCCTTGATGTTGATGATTGTGCTGAGGGCATGAGAAAGTTCACAACAGAGGTGTTTGATACAGGAGTAGCACTGGCTGCATATGCAGGAATGCTGCTTGTATATGATGTAAGGCTGGCACTCATTGCAATGATATTTCCACCTATATCTTATATGCTTGCAGAGAAGATGAAGATTATCGTACAGAGAACAGGTGCAGAATATAAAAGACAGTCAGGAATATTAAGCAATGCCACACTAGACAGAGCTTCTAATGCCATAACTTACAGGGTATACGGAAGGGAAGAGGACAGAAGAATTGCATACGAAGATAATCTTTCATCATATGAGAAAGCTGCTATCAGGGCAAATATATGGAATTCTTCAATGACACCCTTATACAGGATTATATCAATGACAGGTATAATATTTATATTATATTTCGGCAGTAAAAATGTACTTGGAACGGGGTGGAAAAGCTGGGATATCGCGGCATTTACGACATTCCTTGCCTGTTTTATAAAGTTATCGGATAAGTCTTCAAAGGCGGCAAAGCTGTTTAATGCAGTTCATAAGTCACAGGTTTCGTGGAAACGTATTAAACCGCTTATGGTTATTCAGGATAAAGATACAGATTGTAAAAATCAGACATCAGGAAAGCTTGAAGTAAAAAACTTAAGTTTTACATATCCAGATGGAAAAACTGTATATAATGATATTTCCTTTACTGCAGAGCCGGGGGAGATTATAGGCGTTACGGGTCCGGTTGCCTGCGGTAAGTCAACATTTGGAAAGACCTTCCTTTGCGAATGTCCATATAAGGGAAGTATTAAGTATAATGGAAATGAATTAAGCAGTGTTGCTGATAATGTAAGGTCGGGAATAATAAGTTATCTTGGACACGACACAGAGCTTTTTAATGACTCTATTAAGAATAACGTGCTTCTTGGTGATGATTGCAATGTATCAGAATACCTCAAGGACGTATGTATCGATAAAGAAGTTGCACAGATGGAAAATGGAGTTGACACACTTATTGGTAATGGTGGTGTAAGACTGTCAGGTGGACAGGCACAAAGAATAGCACTTGCCAGAACGCTTTGTCATAAGAAGCCGGTACTTGTGCTTGATGATCCATTTTCAGCACTGGATATAAGCACTGAGAAAAAGATATATAACAACCTTTGTGATATAGCAAAGAATAATATTGTAATTATTATGACACATCGTCTGTATATGTTCCCTAAGATGGATAAGGTTATATGGATGGATAATGGAAAGGCAATAGTTGGAACACACGAAGAGATTATGTTACAGTGTCCGCAGTACAGGAAGCTGTATGAAAATGTCAGCACACAGATGAGGTAGACGTGGCTGGACATACAGAAAAAGGTACATTACAAAATAAAAATACCAACGAAAATAAGAAAAAGGAGTTGGATAATATTGAGTAGTAATAATGTAAACAGCACAGAAGCCAATAATTATAATATTAATAACGTTGATAATAAGAAAATGAATAACAAGAATTCACACAACGTAGTTTCAATAATATTACATACTATAATAAAGAGAAAATGGCTTTCTCTTGGAATTATAATTTCAGTATGTGGTGCGGTTATAACAGCTCTTTATCCACCACTTGTACTTGGAAAAATAGTAGATACACTCACAACAGGAAGCCAGATGCCTGTATATTTAGTGTTTGTTTATATGGCATTTACAGTTATTACAGGTCTTATGGAAGCCACAAGAGAAGGGCTTCTTACAGTATTTGGGCAGAAGATAACACACGCACTTAGAAGTGGACTTATGGAGCATTTTGTAAGACTTTCTACTGACTCACTTAATAAGCAGGAGTCAGGTGCTGTTGTATCAAGGTTTGTAGGTGATGTTGATACAGTTGAGAACCTTTTTACATCGGGAATTGTAAGTATGTTTGCAGATGCGTGTAAGATAATAAGTATTCTTGCAGTTATCTGGTTCAGAAATAAAGGACTTGCAACAGTGCTTATAGTGCTTCTTCCATTTCTATTCTGGTTTACAAGACATATACAGAAGAATATGCTTGATGCCCAGTTAAAAAATAGACGAGCAGTCAGCCGTGCTTCAGGACATGTACCTGAAACACTTCACAATATCCGTACGATCCATAATCTCGGCAAGGAGAAGTATATGGAGAAAAGATACGATGAATATATAAGCGACAGCTACAAAGCTATGGAAAAGACCAACTTCTACGATGCCGTATATTCACCGGTTATTCTTATATTAAATGCAGTTGTAGTGGCGGTGGTTATGTTGTTTTCAGCCTCAGGCAATGCCAAAGTCCTTACACTTTTTGGTATGTCAGCAGGTACAGTAGTAGCAGTTATTAACTATATATCACAGATATTCTCACCGGTTGAAAGTCTTGGAATGGAAATCCAGACGATACAGTCAGCAATTGCGGGCGTGAGAAGAATAAATGAATTCTTTGAACTTCCAGTACTAGATAATAATGAAGAATTACAGGCAGAAAAGACATTTGATAGTAAAAATGATACACCTTATGTCCAGTTCAATGATGTAACGTTCGGATATGAGGCTGACCACACTGTAATAGCTGATAAGACATTTGTTGTAAATAGAGGAGAGCAGGTTACACTATCAGGAAGGACAGGTGCAGGTAAGAGTACAATATTCAAGCTGCTTTTAGGTCTGTATAAGCCACAGAAAGGTTCTATCCTTATAAATGATATGAATTCAGCCGCGATACCAGATAACAGAAAGAGAAAAATATTCGGTTATGTTGAGCAGTCATTCCATATTGTTCCTGGAACAGTTAAAGACCAGATAACACTTTATGACAAGTCCATATCTGACGAAGCTGTTATCAAAGCGGCAAAGCTTACAGGACTTCACGATACAATTATGAACTTTGAAAATGGATACGATACCCAGTGTACGCAGGAATTATTCTCGCAGGGACAATGGCAGTTGTTATCCATAGCAAGAGCTACAGCTGCCAACCCGGAGCTGCTTTTACTTGATGAGATAACAGCCAATCTTGATGCCAATACAGAAAGAGATGTTCTTACAGCACTTAAAGGTGTATCTGAAAACAGAACAGTTATATCAATATCACACAGGGTTACGGCAAGAACAGGACGTGTAATAAACTGTTAAATACAATATTTCATAATGACAATGCCGCCAGAATGTGATAATATTTTTCATATTGGATAATTTAATGAATTAAAGTATATCAGGTGGACAAAGTGGAAGATATTATGTATAGCATTAACAGGCTGTTAAGCATTACGATTGGAAATAATAGGTCATATTTTGATGTGCAATATGTTAATATTGCTATGTTGGTCTGGGGTTGTGTATTCTGCTTAATAGCAGGGGTGGGAATGATTTTAAGTAAGAATTTTGACCGCCGTAAGAGGCTGTGGATGATACTTTTGCAGTTTGCAACAGCTGTTCTGTTGCTCAGTGATGCAACCGCCTGTATATTCAGAGGTTGGACGGGTATATTTGGATATTGGATTGTAAGGATAAGTAATTTTATAGTATTTCTTGACAATAATATAATATTATATTTGTTCCACAGGTATGTGTGCAGTTTTATTTTTACGGAACAGGAAGAAAGAACTTTAAAAAGAGCAACATTTATAAATATACTGTGTGCCGTGGCAGTAGCTCTGGTTATTATTTCACAGTTTACAGATTTGTATTACTATTATGATGCACAGAATGTATATCATAGAAGTGAAGGTTTTATAATATCTATTTTTATACCTGTAACAGGAATGATGGTAGAGATGTCATTTTTGATAGAATACAGAAAGAAATTAAGCAATATTACAATTTCTTCACTCGGTTCATATATTATTCTTCCAATTGTAGCGGCAATAATACAGTTCTACTTTTATGAAATTTCGCTGATTGATATAGCTATATGTAATTCAATGATAGTTATGTATATAACTGTTATTGGTGAACAGAACAGGAAACTTGACAATCTGGAACAGAAGCAGATTAAGACAGAGGCTGAACTTGAAATATCTATGGTGCTTAACCAGTGTATAGCAGAACTGACAACTGAAGCGGATATTAACATAGCTATACATAATCTTCTTGCAATTATTAATAATTATTTTGGTGCGGACAGATGTTATATTTTTGAAAATAATTACGATGATAATACAATGGATAACACCTATGAGTATGTTGGTGATAGTATTACAGCAAAGAAGGATAAGCTTCAAAAGCTTTCAATGAATATTGTAAGTTTATGGATGGAGAATTTTAAAGAGGAAAAGCCATATTATATAGCAGATGTCAGCAAGCAAAAGGAAGAACCTGTATACAATATGTTGCATGAACAGAATGTAGACAGACTTCTTGCAGTGCCATTAAAAAGAGATGGAAATATAATTGGATTTCTTGGAGTGGACAATCCGGTTAATCATTACGAGGATATGGCATTGTTATCTTCTATACAATATTTTGTTACTAATAGTCTTGAAAAGCGTGTGCAGCAGGATAGGATGCGTTATTTAAGTTACAGGGATATGCTTACAGGTTTGTACAATCGTAACAAATATATAAGCATTGTTAAAGCGGCTAAAGACCAGATACTTAAAAATGTCGGAGTTGCTTACATAGATCTTAATGGTCTGAAAGCAATTAATGATAATTATGGACACTCTAAGGGTGATAAGTTCATATGTACAGCAGCAGACACATTCAAAATGGTATTCCCGGATAATTCTTACAGGGTAGGTGGGGATGAATTTGTAATTATAGAGCAGAATATTGAGCGTGATAAATATGAAGAAAGAATTACAGCCTTGAAAAATATAATGCAGGATAAACAAGTAAGCATATCCATAGGAGTTCTGTGGAGAGAGTATGTTGACGATTTAGAAGAATTATTAAAGGCGGCAGATAAGCTTATGTATATGGAGAAAGAGATGTATCATAATAACAGAGAATAAAGTTAAAATAAAAGGGATTTGGGATACACCTTCCAAATCCCTTTTGTGTTCTTTTTGTGCTGTTAAGGGATTTATATTAAAAGTTATGATGGGTATGTATCCCCAGCACAAATATAATTATAAAATGTTGTTAAAACAGCATAAAATGCTTGTTACTTTGAAACAAATGCTTGTTGTTTGTTATATTGATTGTTATAGTCAGACCATATTAATCAATGCCATTTGATATTTGAATTCAGTGTTAATATCTTAGGCAGGAAAAGAGGTATAATATGGCTGGAAAGAAATTTATTAACGCAAAGTTAAAAGGATATAATGAATTACAGGAAATACTTGTTGAGGACGGAGTATTTAAGGCAATTGCACCACATATAGATGTAGATAGTGATTGTGAAATTGAGGATTTGGGAGGCAAGCTTACACTGCCACCATATGTTGACCCACATATTCATCTTGATTATGTATTCACAGCAAGAAAGCAGGGCGCAGCTAACGGAACAGGAACATTATTTGAAGGAATTCAAAGGTGGAGTGAAACTAAATCAGATTTAACAATTGATGAGATAAAGGCAAGAGCAATAAAGGCAGTTAAAATGGAGGTGTCACACGGTGTTCAGTTCATAAGAACACACGCTGATGTAACTGACCCTAACCTCACAGCCTTAAAGGCACTTCTTGAATTAAAGGAAGAATTAAAAGATATTGTAACAATCCAGATTGTATCATTTCCACAGGAAGGAATGTATTCTTACAAAGATGGCGACAAGCTTGTTGAAGAAGGACTTAAAATGGGTGCTGATTGTGTAGGTGGTATTCCACATTTTGAGTATTGCAGGGAATTTGGTGAGAAATCAATTCATAAGGTTGTTGAATTAGCTGTGAAGTATGACAAGCTTATTGATGTACACTGTGATGAGAGTGATGACCCAATGAGCAGGTTTGTGGAGCTTCTTACTGCACTTTCAATTGTTGAAGGAATCGGACCTAAGACAACAGCAAGCCATACCTGTTCATTAGGTTCAGTAGATAACAGCTACGCATTCAGAATGATGAAGAATTTCAAGAAAGCAGGACTTAACTTCATTTCCTGCCCAACAGAGAATATATATCTTCAGGGCAGACAGGATACATATCCTAAGAGAAGAGGTCTTACAAGAGTTAAGGAATTATATGAAAATGGAATAAATGTATGCTTTGCACAGGATTCAATTCAGGATCCTTGGTATCCGGCAGGCAATGGCAATCTTATGAATGTGCTTGATAATGGTATACATATAGCCCAGATGATGTCATTTGAGGAAATGGATAACTGCCTTGACCTTATAACTGTTAATGGTGCTAAGACTATGAATATATCAGACATATATGGAATTGAGGTAGGTAAGCCAGCTAACTTTATTGTTGTCGATGCCAGGAGCGAATTCGAGGCAGTATGCGAAAGAGCCGATGTTGTTGCAAGTGTCCGTAATGGTGAATATCTGTTTAAGAAAGCACCAGTGGCTTTCGAGGCTTTGAGTGAATTTATGGCATAGATAAAGAGTGAATTATGATATAATATGACTACTTCGTAGTCACTTAGAAGTTTCTTCGAAACTTCGGATGCGTGGAAAAACAACGCAGGGCATATGATATAATGAGCACAAGAGTGCTCATCTTAAAAGTTCCTTATGGCACTATAAATAATTATAACAACATAATATAGGAGCAGCAATATGTTTCAATGTAAAGATCTTCTCACTCTCCCCTCAATGGCGAAAGCCAGAATAATAGCAGGAAAGAGTGGTTTGTCCAATAGAATAAGGTGGGTATATAAGCCTGAGAATATGAATTTTGCGAAGTGGGTAAAGGGACAGGAGCTTTTGATTATAAGCACGCCTGTTATACAGAGTAAGGATTTTGACCTGCAAGCAGTTATTAAGAAAGCTAAGAAGCTTGATATGGCAGGTGCATTGCTTCTTGTTGGTGATAAGTACATTGCCAGTATAGACAGTACAATAATATCCTATTCCAATCTTAACGATTTTCCGATATTTGTCATATCAGGTGAAATTCCTATTGTTGACATTTTTGAAGAAATCGGACACGCTATTGCGTATAATAAAGACTCAGATGTATTAAGTGATGATATTCTTTCAGGAATTATATTTGGAAAGGACATCAATATAGAAGCATTTTCTATTAAATTTGAAGAAGCTGGCTATGACATCAATGGTAATAACCGTATGTTTATGATTAATATTCATTCAGATAATAAGATAGAGAATTTTGATTATGATTTCATTATGAATAAGCTGAGGGACAGTTTTGCACAGAACAATGGAAGTCTGATTTTATCAAGATATGCTAATAACATAGTTGGCTGTTTTAATTGTTTGGAAAATGCTGATGATACACACGGTCTTATTAATCAATCTTACGAAGCATTATCTGAATACGTGCAGGGCAGGTATACGGATATAAAGCTTGTTATGGGAATTGGACGTGAATATAATGGAATATCACATTTGCAGAAAAGTTTTACGGAGGCTTCAAGGTGTGTAATCCTTTCGGAGAAGATACAGCTTAATGGAAGTGTGTTCTGGTATGAAGAAATGGGAATATATAACCTGTTCTCTGAATTTGGAGATAAAAAGCTTATACAGGACTTTGTTGACAGTACATTAGGCATAATTATTGACTATGATAAGGAGAATAATACTAATCTTTTACAGACGTTAAAAGCGTACCTTTGGAACAATAACAGCCTGCTTCACGCTTCTGAACAGTTATTTACGCATCGTAATACAGTAAAGTACAGAATACAGAGAATAACTGAGCTTACGGGCAGGAATTTTGATGATGCGATGACACGTCTGGAGTTTATGAATGCTTTGATATGTCTTGAGGTAAGATAGACATTTGTGCTGTGAGAACAAATGAAGTAATACAAGATTGTTATTAGAAGTCATAACAATAAAATATTTATAAAAGAATGTTGAAGTATATATGTCTTAGTGATATATTCTTGAACATAGACAAGAAGCAAAGGGGCTTCTGCTAATGGTAATATTAGCGGAAGCCCCTTTTTGTGTATTAGTAAAAATGTTAATCTAACTGGCAGTAAAGGCTGAAATAGAAATTACTAAAGCACATTCATTGTTTATCTTGCGGTATATAAAATGTACCGCTGGACGCGTCAGATATTAATAAATATTTATATAACAGGAGGAAATGATTATGAGCTACGGTCTTATAGCAGTAATAATTGTAATCGGTATTGTCATAGGTGCTATAGCTACTAAGAAATGTGAGCCATTTCTTATAGGCGGTTCAATTATAGGAGCAATATTTTTATATAAGCAGGATTTTATAACCGAATGGGTTAATACACTTGAAGGTGTTATGAGTGATGAAGCATACTTAATACTTGTATGTGGTTTGTTTGGAAGTATAATAGCACTTCTTACAGCCTCTAAGGGACATTTTGGATTTGCAAAGATTGTTTCAAAGATATGTAACAGCGAAAGAAAGACTTTATTCACAACATTTATATTAGGTGTAATTATATTTATTGATGATTATCTTAATGTATTATCAATAGGTACAGCAATGAAGAAGGTATATGATAAAGTAAAAGTACCAAGAGAAGCACTTGCATATCTTCTTGATAGTACAGGTTCACCAGTCTGTGTTATGTTCCCATTCTCATCTTGGGCAGCATATTTTGGAGCTATCTTCTTCGCACAGGAGAGTGTTCAGGCACTTGGTGCAAAGACCTGGATGGGAGCTTATATTAAAGCAATTCCATTTTGTATATATCCAATAGTTGCATTACTTATTGTAATTCTTTTCTCAGCAGGTGTATTTCCTAAGCTTGGCGGAATGAAGAAGGCTTATGAAAGAGTTGCAACAACAGGTAAGGTTTACAGTGATGCAAGTAAGAAGTACAATATGGACGATGGCGAAGGCGAACAGGACGGCAACATATTCAATTTCCTTGTTCCAATGCTTGTACTTGTAGTTGTAGCCTGTGTTACAGGGAACCTTGTAGTAGCACAGATTATATGTCTTGCAGTAACACTTGTTATATATCTTGCAGAAAAGCTGATGACATTTACAGAATACTGGGATAATTTCGTAAAAGGATTTGCAGATATGCTTCCTATTATAATTCTCCTTATAGCAGCACTTACATTCCAGACAATTGCAAACCAGATGCAGATGACAGAGTTCTTCATAGATATTACACAGCCAATATTATCAGCAAAGATTTTCCCAATGCTTGCATTTATCATTACTGGTATATTAGCATTTATGATAGCCAATGCGTGGGGCGTATGTACACTTGTTGCACCAGTTCTTCTTCCACTTGGTGCAAGTGTAGGAGCCAATGCAATACTTATAATGGCAGCAATTCTTTCAGGTTGTGCATTTGGTAATCACGCCTGCTTCTACTGTGACACAACAGTTCTTGCTTCACAGGGTTCAGGTATTGATAACTTTGATCACGCGGTATCACAGCTTCCATATGTACTTATAGGAGCTGGAATAAGTATAATTGGTTTCCTTGTATTAGGATTTGTTATGTAAAATGTGTTAGTTTTATAAAATGTATATAGGAATTATAAGAATAATTTCAGAATGGAGGCAGTTATGAGTGATAAGAAATATGTTGTTACAATAGCAAGGCAGTTTGGCAGCCTTGGACGTCCAATAGCCAAGCTTATGAGTAAGAAGCTTGGAGTTGAATATTATGACAGGGATATAGTGGAGCAGGCAGCTAAGAAGCTTAATCTTCCAGTATCACAGATAGATGAACTTGAAGAAAAGGTTAAGAAGACGTCAACTAATTCATATAAGAGAATGATGTATCCTCTTGGAACACAGTCAAGCACAGAGCAGGACAGAATATTTGAAGCCCAGCAGAATATTATGAAATTCTTAGTTGAGAGAGAAAGCTGTATAATAGTTGGACGTTGTTCAGATTTTGTCCTTTCTGATGAAGAAAATGCGGTGCATATATACATTTATGCTCCATATGAACAGAGAGTTAAGAACTGTGTGAATGATCTGCATTTAAGCGAAGAAGAAGCCAAGAAGATGATAAGGTCAGTAGATGAGGCAAGAGATAATTACCATATGCACTATGCAGGATTTCTTCCATCAGACCCTAAGCACAAGACTATAATGATAGACAGCAGCTCTCTGGGCGTTGAGGGTACAGCTGAGTATCTTGTGGATTTTATTCAGAAGAAATTTGATTTAAAAACATATACGCTTGACTAAGTATGTGTTATCATATGCGTAATCTAAACATTTATGGCTTACAATAGTTAATTTAATGAGTTAATAAATGTAACCAATAGAAAGAGCATATCAGGATAACCCTATGAAGATGAGTGTAGAACAGGCATATAAAATATTAGCAGTACCCCGGTCTGCTGATATAAAAGCGATTAAGAAAAAATATAGAAAACTGATGTTAAAGGTGCATCCCGATTCATTAAAGTCAGGGAAGAATACATATCAATATAGTGCGCAGGAGATTAATGAGGCATATTCAATTATTATTAAGAATTTATCTGATAATAAAATGTCCGGTTATTTCAATAATTCCAGCGATGATAATTATTCATCAGAGTACACATATGATGGAGAATATTATCAGGACTATAATTCATATGCTTCCGATGGCGGTAATTGGGATGCACCTGTTAATGATAATGCGTATACAAGCCGTAATATATATCATTATGCAGAAGGTGCAAGAGGAAATATTACCGGAAGCTTTGTTATAGCAAAAGGCAAATATATCTGGACGATAGAAGAAGATTTTACATTATTCATAAAGAGTATATCAGAAAGCAGTGATAAGCTTTTATCAGGTATAGATAACAGAAGGAAAGGAAGCATATCGGATACAAGAAGGGCAGTTATAAAAGCACAGCTTGCATATCTTTTAGCCCAGCAGTATATAGATGCAACCTACACACTTAATGAACTTATCACACCGGTAAAGCAGAATAATGCACAGATATTTTATATAGACTCAATGCTTGAAATACAAGCTAATGCCCCATTTTTACGGGCAGGTATGACACTATACCCACAATCACTTAAAAATCACCGTCTATATTTAAAGACTAAATCGGGAAATGCCGCAGGCTATATGTCATTCAGGGACGACAGGCTATATTACATAATAATTCCACTTCTTGAACAAAAAAGAGCACAGGTAAAAGTCCAGATTGCCACCAGGCAGGATAAGAACAACACAAGACACAATGTGAAATACAAGAATCTTGACTTTTGGATAAAAATTTCTGATAATAATTCAGGAACATTTCCTGAAAGCATAAATATGCAGATTGAGGAAATACTTACTAAATATTCTAAAATGTAATTGGAGGACAATCAATGAATAGACATATAGATAAAGCAATGCAGTTAAGAAATGAAACCCCGATGGTAAGCAACTGTGCCCAGACAATAATGAGAGCCTACGCCGATGAATTAGGAATGACCGAACAGCAGGCAGCAGCAATAGGCTGTAACTTTGGTGGCGGAATGAAATGCGGCGGCACTTGTGGAGCAATAACAAGTGCTCTTATGGTATTAGGTGCAAAAGGAATAGACTCCCCTGCCGTAATAACAGAATTCAGAAAAAGAATAGCCGCCAACCACGATGGCTTAACAGATTGCGTAGACCTTCTAAGAAACAACGCCCGGAAAGGCGGAGTAAAGAAGGAACATTGCGATAATATGATAAAAGAGTCCATAGAATTAATAGACGAAATCACCAATAAAGAAGATTAATGTTGCAAAATATTTCAACAAGTGATATAGTAATAAACAATTAAATAAAAAACAAATAGAGTGAATTTCAAAGAGTTCACGAAGGGGAGCACCACCACCGGCGCTTCCTTTCGTGAACTCTTTTTTGCGTGAGTAGCGATGAGAATACACTAACAAAGACACTTGCCGAACTCTGCTTGCAGAAGTGAGCAAGAGGCTTTGTTAGCGTATTCGAGGAGCACCGCGACAGTGACAGAGCGAAGCTCTGGAACGCGCTACTCACGCAAAAACAGTGGAGGGACGCCACCCAGCAAACCTTATCCCCTCAGTCAGCAACTCCCAGACAGAGGAAGCGAAGCTTCCAAGTGTCGTCCGACAAAGCTAATTCCCCTTCCCACGTCAGCGACCCGCAGACAGAGGAAGCAAGGCTTCCAAATGTCGTCCGTCCTCCAAAAAAAATTCACTCTCTCAATCCCCAAAGAAAGAAGGACCAGCAATGATAACAATAAAATTCAACGGCAAACCCACCCAAATCCCTACATCAACCCCAATCACCACCTTCCTCACCACCCACAACTACAACCCGATCCATGTAGTAGTCGAACTCAACGAGGTCATAATCCCGAAAGACTCCTACCCCACCACAACCCTGTCACCCGATGACACCTTAGAAATCCTGACATTTATGGGCGGCGGTCAATAACCTTCTGTTATTAACCCCACCCCACCCAACAACCCTTACCAATAAATAACCAAAAAGAAAAGAGGACAAAACAATGAACAACAACGACACATTCAAATTAGGAAAATACGAATTTACATCAAGATTTATCTTAGGCTCAGGAAAATATTCCCTTGAATTAATAGACGCCGCCGTAAAACAGGCAGAAGCACAGATAGTAACACTTGCACTAAGAAGAGCCAACGATGGCGGAATTGCCAATATTCTTGATTATATTCCAGAAAATGTAAAGCTTCTCCCTAACACATCAGGTGCAAGAAATGCAGAAGAAGCTGTAAGAATTGCAAGACTTTCAAGAGAATTATGCCACAGTGATATGGTTAAGATAGAAGTTATAAGAGATACTAAATATCTTCTTCCAGACAACTACGAAACAGCTAAAGCAACAGAGATACTTGCCAAAGAAGGCTTTGTAGTAATGCCATATATGTATCCAGACCTTAATGCAGCAAGAGATATGCAGAATGCAGGAGCTGCCTGTATTATGCCGCTTGCAGCACCAATTGGTTCTAACAGAGGTGTATGCACTAAAGATTTTATACAGATACTTATTGACGAAATTGACCTTCCAATTATTGTAGATGCAGGTATAGGTCGTCCATCACAGGCATGTGAAGTTATGGAAATGGGTGCAGCTGCGGTGATGGCTAATACAGCTATAGCGACAGCAGGAGATATTCCAGCGATGGCATCAGCATTTAAGAATGCAATAAATGCAGGACGTGAAGCTTATCTTTCAGGCCTTGGAAGAGTAAAGAAGGATGGTGCAAGTGCATCATCTCCATTAACGGGATATATACACGAATAATAATGCAATAGATTACAGAAACGAGGATAATTATGAGCGACAGCAAAGATATGCACATCAATGAAAGTATATTGAGTGATGAAATAAGAGAAGATTTGAAGAAAAACAGAACTAACCATATGGAATATCTTCCAGATATGGAAGTACTTGAGTCAGATATACAGCAAAAAGTTATAGATGCTATGAACAATTATGACTACGATAAATATACAGCAAAGGATGTTCTTAATGCTATCAATAAAAGCAACAGGACACCAGAGGATTTTGCTGCTCTTTTATCACCAGCTGCACTTCCATATCTTGAACAGATGGCAGAGGCAGCCAAGGATGAGAAAGAAAGACATTTTGGTAATTCTATATGCTTTTTTACACCTATATATATTGCTAATTACTGCGAGAATTACTGTATATACTGTGGTTTTAACTGCCACAACAAGATTAAGAGAGCCAAACTTAATGCACAGGAAATAGAAGAAGAGATGGAAGCAATTGCAAGGTCAGGCTTGCAGGAGATACTTATTCTTACAGGTGAAAGTAAGAAAATGTCAAGTGTGGAATACATAGGAGAAGCCTGTAAAATAGCAAGAAAATATTTCAAGGTTGTTGGACTTGAAGTATATCCTATGAATTCAGATGAGTATGCTTATCTTCATAAATGTGGTGCTGACTATGTAACTGTATTTCAGGAAACCTACAATTCAGACAAATATGAGACACTTCATCTTGCAGGACATAAGAGAGTATTCCCATACAGGCTTAATGCACAGGAACGTGCATTAAAGGGAGGTATGAGAGGAGTTGGTTTTGCTGCACTTTTAGGACTTGATGATTTCAGAAAAGATGCTTTTGCTACAGGTATGCACGCATATTTATTACAGCGCAAATACCCACAGGCAGAGATAGCATTTTCTTGTCCAAGATTACGTCCAATAATCAATAATGACAGAATTAATCCTAAAGATGTACACGAAGCACAGTTATTGCAGGTCGTAACAGCATACAGATTATTTATGCCATTTGCCAGTATAACAGTATCTACAAGAGAGTGTGCACGTGTGCGTGATAATCTTATGAATATAGCGGCAACTAAAATATCAGCAGGTGTAAGTACGGGCATAGGAAGCCATTCAGAAGATATTGAAGAAAAAGACAGAGGCGATGAGCAGTTTGAAATATCAGACGGAAGAGATGTTAAGCAGGTATATGATGACCTTGTAAAAATCGGACTTCAGCCAGTTATGAGTGACTATATATACTGTGGCTGATTAAGATTAAGGAGATTAGGAATTATGCAGGACGTGATTGCAATTACTAACCGCAGGCTTTGTGACAGACCATTTTTAGAACAGATAGAAAGAGTATGCAAGCTTTATCCAGCAGCTGTTATTCTAAGAGAGAAGGATCTAAGTGATGCTGAATATGCTGCACTTGCTGCAGATGTGTATTCGGTCTGTAAGAAATATAACGTAAGACTGATATTGCATACTTATGTTGCAGTGGCAGAAAAGACTGGCATTAATGCTATACATTTGTCAATTGATAATCTAAGAAAATATCATAGTCAGCTTAAAGATAGTAATGTAGCTATAAAAGGTTGTTCAATCCATTCCGTTCAGGAAGCTGTCGAAGCGGCAGAACTTGGTGCTTCATACATTACGGCAGGACATATATATAGTACGGATTGTAAAAGAGGTGTTCCACCAAGAGGCCTGGAATTTCTGAAAGCAGTATGCGAAAATGTTAATATTCCAGTATATGCCATTGGTGGAATTAACATAGATGGCAGCCGCAGGCAGGAAGTACAAGAGTGTGGTGCAAAGGGAAGCTGTATTATGTCTGGAATGATGAAGGGATAAATAAAAACAAAGCTTGCATAATAATATTATAAAAATAATATAGTAAAAATAAGTTGACTTTTTGATAGAAAATGATACACTAATATTAGTAGTTGTTACTATTATTGGTGTATCATTTTTGATTTAAATCCAATAATGAGCGTGATTTATCAAATGGATATTATGTACATATAAAATATTAAACAAGTAACAGTATATAATGACAATATTAATTTAATGTAATTTGAATAGAGGAGTTACAATATGGCAACAGTAAAAAGAAGCAGACAAAGAGATGCAATCAGGAGCTTTTTGATGTCAAGAAAAGACCACCCTACGGCAGAGGTTGTGTATGATAATGTCAGTAAAGAGTTTCCTAACATAAGTCTTGGAACTGTATACAGAAATCTTACATTCCTTGTAGACAATGGAATGGCTATGAAAGTGCCGTGTAGTGATGGTTCGGTGCATTTTGACGGCAACGTGAACCCACACTACCATTTTCAATGTGTCAATTGTGGCAAAGTTATGGATTTGAACTTTGACTCACGGGAAGTTGAGAAGAATTTTAATGAAGCGGCGGCAAAGAATTTTGATGGTACAATCCGGGGAAATGTGACATTCTTCTATGGAGAATGTCCTGAGTGTATAGATAAGTAAATATATTAATAGGAAATATTACTATTTTGCTTGACAAATGAAATAAGGAGTGTTATATTAAACTCACAAAACAGTAATAATTACTATTTTTAATAAATTAAACAAGAAAAGGAGATTAAGATTATGAAGTATGTATGTACAGTATGCGGTTATGTTTATGAAGGAGAGTCACTTCCAGCAGATTATGTCTGTCCAGTATGTAAGGCACCAGCAGACAAGTTCTTAGCTCAGGGAGATGACAAGGTATGGGCTGCTGAGCACGTTGTAGGAGTTGCTAAGGGAGTAAGCGAAGATATTATTGAAGATTTAAGAGCTAACTTCAATGGTGAATGTTCAGAAGTTGGTATGTATCTTGCTATGGCTAGAGTTGCTCACAGAGAAGGTTATCCAGAAGTAGGTCTTTACTATGAAAAGGCAGCTTGGGAAGAAGCTGAACACGCAGCTAAGTTCGCAGAGCTTCTCGGTGAAGTTGTAACAGACAGCACTAAGAAGAACCTTGAGATGAGAGTAGAAGCAGAAAATGGAGCAACAGCAGGTAAGGTTGACCTTGCTAAGAGAGCTAAGGCTGCTAATCTTGATGCAATCCACGACACAGTTCACGAGATGGCTAGAGATGAGGCTAGACACGGTAAGGCATTTGAAGGTCTTTTAAAGAGATACTTTGGTTAATCATAAGCTGGTATATGGGTAGTATAAAGTATCAGAATTAATGGTACAGTTAATTGGATAGCTTATATTAATCAATAGATTAATAAGGTATTATTACTGCCGTCAGTATTACACTGGCGGCAGTTTTTATATAATAGGAAATTTAATGTTATAAAATTCTATAGTAAGTCCCATTAAAACATTAAATGCCAGCGTGACATTTTCTCCAATATGTGATATTGTATATTCAATTAAGAGTTTCGTAGAAAATGGTCGAATAATAATGAAGAATAAAAGCTTGTTTTTTGCAAGTTAAACAAGTGCTGTTGGTGTACAGTGCTGGAATGGAGAACTTCAATGGAGAATGATTTAGAGCTGGAAGACAGAATACTTACAATGCTGTCAACCCAATATGAGGGGATTTATCAGATTGATATTGATAATGATAGTGTTCTGTGTATTTATAATAGGGGTAATAAGTTTAAGAAAGACGGTAATGTAGAGTTAGAACAGTGGGTTCAGAGAATGGTTGACAGATGTCATTATGAGGACAGAGGCAGGCTGTTAGATTTAATATCAGTAGAGGCAGTTAAAGGCTTTGGCAGTAACGATGAATTTAAGAAAAAGCTTGATGTAAGACTTATGTATGATGGTAAATATAAGTGGATATTAGTGACACTTATGTATGATAAGACATTTAACCAGATAACAGTGACAGAACGTGATGTATCACACAGATATGAATATTATGAGATAATAAAGCGTAAAAATGCTGAACTTAGAAAGCTTTTGCAGACAACAGAGCAGTATAAAGACGCACTTATGTCAGAGTCAATTGTTATGTATCAGGTTAATTTTTCAAAAGATACAATAGAAAATGGCATATATCAGCGAAAGAATAATAAAATGTATAGTGCACTTGATACAGTAGGTATTAGTACATCTAGTTCTTATGATGAATATTGCAGAAGGTGGCAGAAAAGGGTTTCCAAAGATACAATTGAAGATTATTTAAAGCTTGCGACGTCAAAGAAGATTATCGAGCTATTTAATAATGGTAATACTACTGTATCTATTGATTACAGGACAATGGATACACAGGATACGGAGATGTGGATTGATAAGTCTATATATCTGTCAAAGGACAAGCTTACAGATGATATTTTAGGAATTATAAGCTTAAGAAATGTTACAGAAAGATATAGACAGGAATATTTGAAACAACGTCTGGAAAAGCAGGCATCACTTGACCTGCTTACAGGTCTTTATAATCACGTTACTGGAGAATTGCTTATAAAGAGCAGGATTGATAACAGCGCCCATATGTATTCGGCATTTGTTATATTTGATATAGACTCGTTTAAATTAGTTAATGATAATTATGGCCATTATTTTGGCGACTGTGTTATACAATATGTTGCCAAGAGATTAGCAGAATGTACAAGGGAAGATCAGGATATAGCGATAAGGTATGGAGGCGATGAGTTTGTTGTATATATTGAATATAAAGACAGCGATAATATCGAAGATATCGTGAAGAGAATATTTAATTATGTAACAGATGAGTACGATGGTTATAAGATAAGCGTAAGTATGGGGATAAGCTTATCTGTTAATTGTGGTTTACATTATTATAATATGTACCAGTGTGCAGATAAAGCGTTATATGAAGCCAAGAAATCGGGACGTGGATGTTATAGGTTTTATTCTGAATAATAACAAGGTGTCACATAAAATGAATTATTTAATGTTAGTAAGGCAGTGAATAGTTCATTCGTGTGACACCATTATTTTTATAAGAGAATATTTATTATTATTAGATTTCTTCCACCAATATGTATTGCATTAAGTAATTATTTATAAGCATATTTCCTCAAGCAATTTTGCCGTAATAGCGACATCGTCCATAGATATTCCAGAGTAGTTGACAATTGCTATATGCGAATAATTATCAGGTGAATAGCTGTTTCCAGTTATATAGTCAGAAAGAAATGATATGAGAAGTCCTTTCTTGCTGGCTTTTTGCTTTAGCTGCTCATCAGTTAATTCTGTGTCGTATTTTAGGAGAAAATGCAGTCCCGAATTTTCCTCGTATATATTAATACGGTCTTTGATACTGCTTTTCATAAGCAGACCTATAAGATTATCCCTTATGTCACGGTAGTGATTGCGCATACGGTTAATGTGTTTATCAAGAAAGCCGTCTTCAATAAAATGTGCCAGAGTATATTGTTCAAAGTTAGATACTGTACAGGCATAGAAGCCAAGCTGCTGTTTGAAGCGTTCAAGGAGCGGCACAGGAAGAACCATATAACTAATTCTTATAGTTGAGGCAAGGCTTTTTGTAAATGTATTAAAATATATTACCTTGTCTGTGGCATCGATTGAAAAGAGTGATGGTATTGGCTTTCCCTGAAGTCGGAATTCACTGTCGTAGTCGTCCTCTATTATATATCTGCCGGGTGAGTTGTTAGCCCATTGTAACAGACCATATCTTCTGCTTATAGATGTAACTATACCAGTAGGAAAATGGTGTGACGGAGATATCTGTATTATCTGGGAATTCGCAAGTCCAATGCTGTCAGGTATTACACCTTCATCATCCATATCAAGTGCGTTGACCTTGACACCTAATGAGCGGTATATATTTACGATTTTTCTGGAACTTGGATTTTCAAGTCCGTAGGCAAGGTCACGTCCAAGAAGCTGGACGATAAGCCCATATAAATATTCAGTTCCAGCACCAATAATAATCTGCTCAGGATTTACTGTAATTCCCCTGAATTCATATAAATGATGTGCAATTGCACATCGCAGTTTCATAACGCCGCCGGTAGGTGGAACATTGAGTGCATCATCGCCCTCATATGTAAGTACCTGACGCATAAGCTTTGCCCATATTGAAAATGGAAAATTATCTTTAGGGGTGTGGCTGTATACAAGGTTGACAGCAACATTTTCCGGGGAAGCACCCGCATTATTATTCACATTATAAGGCTGGTTACTGCTTGAAATATTATTTAATGCGGTATTCTTGAAAGAATGATTATCTATTGTATTGTAATTATTATTAATCTCCGATACATAAAATCCCTTTTTAGGAAGTGAATATATGTAACCCTCTGCAAGAAGCTGTCCGTAAGCATTTTCAACAGTTACGACGCTTATTCCGTGATTTTTGGCAAAATCTCTCTTGGAAGGAAGCTTTGTATCGGGTGTTAATTTGCCGGATATAATATCATCTTTAATACAGGTGTACAGATATTCGTAAAGGCTTTTTTTGTTTCTATTATCAAAAGAATATGTAAGCATATATTTATCCTCGTTAAATAAGGCAGGTTTATGATTACTGACTTTATAATTAATCAAATGATTATTAAGAATAATAATATCAGATGAAATATAATAAATCAATGGACATAAGATATGATATATAATAAAATTACTGTGTATACAAATATTTATAATATGTATGGAGGCTTAGTTATGAGTGATTATATTATATCGTGTTGTTCTACAGCAGATTTAACAGAGGAACATTTTAATAAGAGAGATATACATTATATATGCTTCCATTATGAGCTGGACGGAGCAGCTTATATGGATGATTTAGGGAAGACAATAAACTTGGATGATTTCTATAAAGCTATGTCGGAAGGAGCTGATACTAAGACATCACAGATAAATGTGGATGAATATGAGACATATTTTGAAGAATTCTTAAAAGAAGGAAAAGATATACTTCATCTTACACTTTCATCAGGCATATCCGGAACAATTAATTCTGCTAATATAGCGGCGGAAACACTTAAAGAGAAATATCCAGACAGAAAGATATATGTAATTGATTCTCTTGCGGCTTCATCCGGATACGGACTTCTTATGGATAAGGTTGCTGATTTAAAAGATGAAGGTATGGGTATAGATGAGTTAAAGGACTGGGTTATTGAGAACAGATTAAAGGTTAATCACTGGTTCTTTACGACAGATCTTACATTTTTTATAAAAGGTGGAAGAGTGTCAAAGGTGTCAGGTTTCGTGGGTAATCTTCTTAATATATGCCCACTGCTCAATGTTAATTTTGAGGGAAAGCTTATACCTAGAGAAAAAATCCGTACTAAGAAGAAGGTTATTGCAGCAACTGTTGAGAAGATGATTAATAATGCCGAAAATGGACTTGATTATGATGGGAAATGCTACATATCAATGTCAGCGTGCAGAAAAGATGCAGAAGCCGTTGCAAAGCTTATAGAGGAAAAATTCCCTAAGCTTAACGGCAGGGTGGAGATTAATAATATAGGTACAACAATAGGAAGCCACACAGGACCTGGAACAGTTGCATTATTCTTCTGGGGCAATAAGAGAGTTGACTAACATTGTGGTTGTATATACGGTTATTTATAGCAATAACAGCACAATAGAATTAAGTAAAATAAGAAAAGATAAATAGTATAAGAAAATAAAATATCAAAAGAGAATTAACAATCAGGAGAGAATTACAATGAATAGATTCGGATTTGGAGCGATGAGGCTTCCGTTAATCAATCCAGATGATAAACAGTCAATTGATATGGACGAGTTAAAGCGTATGGTTGATATATATATGGAAGCAGGATTTACATATTTTGATACTGCATTTCCGTATCACGACCAGATGTCAGAAACAGCGTTAAAGGAAGCTTTGGTTGACAGATATGACAGGGACAAGTATGTATTTGCCGATAAAATGCCTACAGTGCTTATAAAATCAGGTGAGGAGTATCCGTTATATTTTAATAAACAGCTTGAAAAGACAGGCGTTGGATATTTTGATTACTACCTTATGCACAATATGGGCAGGGACAGATATTATAATACGGACAAGTGGGGTGGATTTGAATTCGCTAAGAAGATGAAAGCCGAGGGTAAGATTAAGAATTTCGGATTCTCATTTCACGATGATGCACAGTTCCTTGATATGATATTAACCAATCACCCGGAAGTTGATTTTGTTCAGCTTCAGATTAATTATCTTGATTGGGAAAATGATATTATCCAGTCAAGGTTATGTTATGAAACAGCAAGAAGGCATAATAAGCCAATAGCTGTAATGGAGTCTGTTAAGGGCGGGACACTGGCGAATCTTCCAAAGGAAGCAGAGAATATTTTAAGGGAATATAACAAGGAAGCCTCGCCAGCTTCGTATGCTTTAAGGTTTGCAGCTAATCTTGATGGTGTGTTTATGGTGCTTAGTGGAATGAGCAATTGTGAGCAGGTGCTTGACAATACTAAGATTATGGCAAGACCTCAGCCGCTTAACGATAAGGAAAAGGAGCTTCTTAAAGAGGTTGTAGCAATAATTAACAAAAGAACAGCAATTCCTTGTACTTCCTGTGGATATTGTATGGAGGTATGTCCTAAGAATATTAATATTCCAGGACTGTTTGCACTTTATAATAATTATTGCATTAATGACAATTTTTCCAATATGTATTATCAGAGGCTTATATATAATAAGGGAAAGGCTTCAGACTGCATTAAATGTCACAGATGTGAGAAGAATTGTCCACAGCACATACATATACCGGACAATCTTGAGCTTATAGCAAAACTAGCCAAATAAAGCTTATATTGTAAGCTTATATGTTAAAAGGTGTTCACCAATTAAGATTATTGTGTTATAATCCAATCTTGATATTATTTAGAAAATGTGTATACTACACGGAAATGAGGGCAAATATGAGTATGAATATAGTATGTTTAGATCTTGAAGGAGTATTAGTTCCAGAAATCTGGATTGCATTTGCAAAGGAAAGCGGTATTCCAGAGCTTACAAGAACAACAAGAGACGAACCAGATTATGATAAGCTTATGAACTGGAGACTTGGAATTCTTAAGGAACATGGTCTTGGACTTAAAGAGATACAGGAAACTATTGCAAAGATAGATCCACTTCCAGGAGCTAAGGAATTCCTTGATAAGTTAAGAGAAACAACACAGGTTATTATTATTAGTGATACATTTACACAGTTTGCAGCACCTCTTATGAAGAAGCTCGGCTGGCCTACTATATTCTGTAATACTCTTGAAGTAGCTAAGGACGGAACAATTACAGGCTTTAAAATGCGTTGTGAACAGTCTAAGCTTTCAACAGTTAAAGCACTTCAGTCTGTTGGCTTTGAAACAATTGCCAGTGGTGACAGCCACAACGATTTAGGTATGATTCAGGCTAGTAAGGCAGGTTTCCTATTCAGAACAACTGACCAGATTAAGGCAGATTATCCACAGCTTGAAGCATTTGAAGAATATGATGACCTCTTTGAGGCAATAAAGAAGGCTTTATAATTAGAGAATGGAGATAAGTGCTTAGCCATGATGGGCGTACTTTGAAAAGGCACGAATGGAGATATTATGTTTGGATTAAGTAAGAAGGAAAATGGCTTAAAAATCATAATAGTAGGCTGTGGCAAGGTAGGTGCGAACCTTGTTGACCAGTTAAGTAAAGAAGGACATGATATAACTGTTATAGATAAGAAAGCAGAGAAGATACAGGATATTACCAATATCTATGATGTTATGGGACTTGTAGGTAACGGAGCAAGCTATTCAACACAGATGGAAGCTGGTATTGAAGAAACAGATCTTATTATTGCTGTTACAGATTCGGACGAGCTTAACCTTTTATGTTGTACAGTAGCCAAGAGAGTTGGCAAATGTGCAGCAATAGCAAGAGTCCGTACACCGGATTACAGTGAGGAAACAGGCTATTTAAGAGAGCAGTTAGGTCTTGCTCTTATAATAAATCCTGAGCTTGAAGCGGCAAGAGAGGTTGCACGTATATTATATCTTCCAACTGCACTTGAGGTTAATTCATTTGCACATGGACAGGCAGAGCTTGTCAAATTCAAAGTACCAGAGGGTAATCTTCTGAATGGGCTTAGCTTAGCTTATCTTGGTAAGAATATTACTAATGATATTCTTATATGTGCAGTTGAAAGAAACGGAGAAGTATATATGCCTAACGGTGATTTCGTGCTTCATTCAGGCGATGTAGTTTCATTTGTTTCAGAACGTCATATTGCAAGAGATTTTCTTAAGCAGATAGGCTTAGCAACCAGGCAGGTTAAGGATACTATGATTATAGGTGCAAGCAAGGCAGCATATTATCTTGCTAAAGAGCTTCTGAATATGGGTATCTCAGTAAAGATTATTGAAAAGGAAAAAGAGAACTGTGAAAGCTTAAGTGTTAAGCTTCCTAAAGCTATAATTATTAATGGTGATGGCACAGACCCGGATATATTGAAGGAAGAAGGCATAGAAACGGTTCAGTCATTCATTCCACTTACAGGAATAGATGAAGAAAATATTATGCTGACACTTTATGCAAAGCAGGTATCAAAGGCTAAGGTTGTAACTAAGATTAACAGGGTTAATTATAAGCAGGTTATTAATAATCTTGATCTTGGAAGTCTTGTATATCCTAAATATATTACATCAGAAGCAATTATTGCATATGTAAGAGCCAAGAAGAATTCGATGGGCAGTAATATAGAGACTCTTTATCATATGTTTGATTCAAGGGTTGAGGCGATTGAATTCATTGTTGAGGAGAATTCTAAGGTATCTGGAGTACCTATTAAGGATCTGAAGTTAAAGAAAGATGTACTTATTTCATTTATCAACCACAATGGACATATTATTATTCCTACAGGTAATGATGAGATTGAAGACGGCGATACAGTAATGATAGTAACTAAGAATACAGGATTTACAGATATTGATGATATTGTAAGATAGGTGTAAGCAGGTAAAATAGATATGAATAGAACAATGATTATATATATTCTGGGTTGTATACTTAAAACAGAGGGAGTGCTTATGGCACTTCCTTGTCTTGTTGCACTTATATATCACGAAAGTCAGGGGATTGCGTATGTAATTGTAGCAGTATTAAGCCTTATTGCAGGTATGCTTCTGACAATAAGGAAGCCTAAAGATTATATTATATATCTTAAAGAGGGCTGCATAGCGACATCTTTAAGCTGGATACTTATGGGAATTGTAGGTTCATTTCCATTTATGATAGCTGGAGAGATTCCATCGTTTATTGATGCTTTATTTGAAACAGTTTCAGGTTTTACAACGACTGGTGCTAGTATATTAAGTGACGTTGAGAGCCTGTCACATTGCAGTATTATGTGGAGAAGCTTTACACACTGGATAGGTGGTATGGGTGTTCTTGTATTTATTATTGCGATTGTGCCACTCAGTGGTGGTTCTAATATTAATCTTATGAGGGCAGAAAGTCCGGGACCATCAGTTGGCAAGCTTGTACCTAAGGTAAGACATACAGCAAGAATACTTTATATTATATATTTTGGACTTACATTACTGGAATTTATAATACTTGTTATGGCTAAGATGCCGGTGTTTGATGCGGTTAATACATCATTTGCAACAGCTGGTACAGGTGGTTTTGGTATTAAAAATGACAGTATAGGCAGTTATTCTGTGGCTATACAGTGGATTGTCACGATATTTATGATACTGTTTGGTGTGAACTTTAATGCTTACTATCTGCTGTTCTTTGGAAGTATTAAGAAAGCACTTAGTATGGAAGAAGTAAGGGTATATTTTGGAATAATATTAGCAGCAATTACAGCTATCACAATTAATATTTATTCTATGTGTTCTGGTGTATGGGATGCAATTACCAAGTCGGCATTTCAGGTTGGTTCAATTATAACGACAACAGGATTTTCAACGACAGACTTTAACTTGTGGCCACAGACATCAAAAACAATACTTGTATTGCTTATGTTTGTTGGTGCATGTGCGGGAAGTACAGGCGGTGGTATAAAGGTTTCAAGATTTGTAATACTTATTAAGACAATTATTAAAGAGCTTAACTCTTATATCCACCCTAGAAGCGTAAAGAAGATTAAGGTTGAAGGAAAACCGGTTGAACACGAGGTTATACGTTCTGTAAATGTGTATATGATAACATTTATATTAACATTTGTTGTATCAGTATTCCTTGTTTCATTAGAAGGAAAAGATCTGACAACTAACTTTACAGCGGTAGCGGCTACAATTAATAACATTGGACCAGGTCTTGAACTTGCAGGTCCAACACAGAACTTTGGACATTTTGGCATATTAAGTAAGATAGTTATCATATTTGATATGCTTGCAGGACGACTTGAATTATTTCCAATGTTATTATTATTCCATCCAGTGGTAATAAAGGAAATGTTAGCGGATAAGAGAAAGTACAGAGTTAAATAGTACAGATCGTATAGTTAAGCGGATGTTTAGCAAATATAGAAATAATATTTTAGAAATACGGTTAAGTACTGTTAAAATGGAGAAATATAATGAAATTCGTTATACAAAGAGTTAATTCAGCAAGTGTAAAAGTTGATGGTAATGTCATAGGAAGTATAGGCAAAGGCTATCTTATACTGTTTGGTGCAGGCGAAGGTGACACAGAGGATATGCTTGTGCCATTTGCTGATAAAATATGCAAAATGAGAATATTCGCAGATGAGAATGGAAAGACTAATCTCTCAATTAATGATGTAGGTGGAGAAATGCTTATTGTCAGTCAGTTCACATTATATGCAGATTGCAGGAAAGGCAACAGACCAAGCTTTGTACACGCCTGTGAGCCAGATCTTGCCAATGAGTTATACGAGAAATTCGTAGCACTGTGCAGGGAAAGAGTTGCGAATGTAGAAACGGGTGAATTCGGTGCGGATATGAAAGTGAGTCTTGAAAATGACGGACCATTCACTATTGTGTTAGACAGCAGAGATTTTAAATTATAAAATATAAGCTGTAAAATTAATTTTATAAATTAAATGTTGTAAATTAATGTTCAAAAGACTATTGAATTATTAGTTCTATTGTGCTATTTTATAAAAGAATTAAATAATACTTCAGGGCAGGGTGTCATTCCCTACCGGCGGTAAAGCCCGCGAGCATTTTGCACGAACTGGTGGAATTCCAGTGCCGACAGTTACAGTCTGGATGGAAGAAGTAAAGTTGATATATTTAATTAGATAATCGTTGTTAAGCATATATTAAGATAATGTATTATGATAATAATATTATTAAGCTATTATAACTGTATTAGCTATTGATATTTGCAGAATATGTATTATATAGTTATTTAAGCCCTGGGAAGATTATTCTCAGGGCTTTTTTAATTGATATTTTAAGAATGAAAAGCTATTAAAATAACAACAAAGTCTTTTAAAGAATGTATTTAGTTATCTGATTAATAATATAAATGTTAAGAATTATACCAGCATATTAATTCCATTCAGGAGAACCAGACATTAGCAGTATTTTATTGTTACGGGTTATGGCAGTGGATATTAGTATGCTGGTTTTTGTATAAGGAAAGCCCATTATATACATTTATTAGAGAAAGAAGGCGGGTAATATTATGGCAATGACAGATGAAGAATATATGCTAAGGGCTGTTGAACTGGCTAAGAAAGGAACAGGCTGGACTAATCCTAATCCGCTTGTCGGTGCAGTTATTGTCAAAGACGGCAGGATAATAGGAGAAGGGTACCATAAGAAATATGGTGAACTTCACGCAGAGAGAGAAGCGCTTGCCAGTGCAAATGAGGATGTGAGTGGTGCAACGATATATGTGACACTTGAGCCATGCTGTCATTATGGCAAACAGCCACCCTGTGTTAATGCAATTATTGAGGCGGGAATAAAAAGAGTGGTGATAGGTTCTTATGACCCTAACCCATTAGTTGCAGGGAAAGGCGTGGATATTTTAAGAGAACATAACATAACTGTTGATGACAAGCTTGTGTGTAGTGAGGAATGTAAAAGCCTTAATTATGTATTTTTTAATTACATAAAAGAAAAAAAGCCATATGTGATATTAAAGTATGCACAGTCCCTGGACGGAAAGATTGCAACGCATACAGGATTGTCACAGTGGATAACAGGGGAAACAGCAAGAAATAAAGTTCATATGGACAGGCATAGATATTCAGCCGTAATGGTTGGCGTTGAAACTGTTATAAAGGACAATCCTATGTTGACGTGCCGCAGTAAAGATATTGTTAATATCAACCAGCCGGCAAGAGTAATATGTGATACTAATCTCAGGACACCGCTTGATTGCAATATTGTACGGAGTGCGAAGCTGTACACAACATATATAGCGACAAGCTGCAAAGACGATGATAAGTGCAGGAAATACACTGAGGCAGGCTGTAAACTTATATATGTCAATAAAAATGATAGTTATAATAATTCTCATATAGATATAAAAGAACTGATAATAAAGCTGGGACAGCTTGGCATAGACAGTATTGTGTGCGAGGGTGGAGCGACACTTAACTGGAGTGTCCTGGCAAGTGGTATGGTCGACAGAATACAGGCTTATATAGCACCTAAAGTATTGGGTGGTGTAAATGCTCTTTCACCGGTAGGTGGAATTGGTGTTGATACTCCTGATAAAGCATATGAGCTTGATGATTATACGGTTACAAGATTGGGAAGGGATATATTAATTGAGGGGGAAGTGAGGTGTATATAAGTGTTTACAGGAATTATTGAAGAAATCGGACATATAGTATCTATTCAAAGACACGCATTTTCTCAGATTATAACTATTAGTGCGTCAGATATTCTTGAGGAAACCAAAGTAGGTGACAGTATAGCGGTTAATGGCGTGTGCCTGACAGTAACGTCAATTGGCAGCAAACAGTTCAGTGCAGATGTTATGCACGAAACTATTAATAAGTCATCACTTGGAAATCTGCGGGCAGGAATGGCTGTTAATCTTGAAAGAGCAATGCCAGCTAATGGCAGATTTGGCGGACATATAGTAAGTGGACATATAGATGGTGTTGGCAGAATAACAAAGATAAGCAAGGATGATAACGCTGTCTGGTACACAATTAATGCAGGTAAAGAGATTATGCAGTTAATAGTTCCCAAAGGTTCAATAACAATTGATGGAATAAGCCTTACTGTAGCAGGGGTTAATGATGATAGTTTTAAAGTATCTGTAATTCCCCATACAAGGCAGGTGACAACATTATCACAGCGTAGAATCAACGATTGTGTCAATCTTGAGAATGATATTGTAGGGAAATACATAAAAAGATTGTTACAGACAGGCGGAAGTCTTGATGTAACAGCGGATGGGCTGGATGAGATATCCACAAGGCAGGATGTCTCAGTAAAAGCACAGTCATCACAAAGGCAGAATACATCAGGGTTAACAAGAGAATTTCTTAGTAAATATGGATTTTAAAAAGGAGGATATATGTTTGAGTTTAACACAGTAGAAGAAGCAGTTGAAGATTTGAAAGCAGGTAAGATTATACTTGTTACAGATGATGAGGACAGGGAGAATGAAGGTGATTTCATATGTGCCGCTGAGTTTGCAACAACAGAAAATGTTAATTTTATGGCAACATATGGAAAAGGTCTTATATGTATGCCAATGAGTGAGGAGATAAGCAAAAAGCTATATTTCCCACATATGGTAGCAGACAATACAGATAACCACGAAACAGCATTTACAGTATCAATAGACCATGTTGATACAACTACAGGAATATCTGCAAAAGAAAGAGCCTATACAACAAGAATGGTAGTAAGTGATGATGCCAAGCCGGAGGACTTTAGAAGACCGGGACACAATTTTCCACTTATTGCAAGGAAGAATGGAGTTCTTGAAAGAAACGGACACACAGAAGCAACAGTTGATTTGATGAGGATTGCAGGACTTAAAGAATGTGGCTTATGCTGTGAGATTATGAAAGATGATGGCACAATGATGAGAAAGAACGACCTCATTGAACTTGCCAGAAAATGGAATTTAAAATTCATAACAATAAAGGCAATTCAGGAATACAGAAAATGCAACGAAAAGCTTGTAGAGTGTGTGGCAGTAACTAAAATGCCTACAAAATATGGAGAATTTGTTGCACATTGTTACATTAATAAATTAAATGGAGAACATCACGTTGCTTTAGTAAAAGGTGATGTTGGTAATGGAGAAGACCTTTTGTGCAGGGTTCATTCAGAGTGTCTTACAGGTGATGCTTTTGGTTCATTAAAATGTGACTGCGGACAGCAGTTTGCGGCGGCTATGACACAGATTAATGAGGAAGGCAGAGGAATACTGCTATATATGCGGCAGGAAGGCAGAGGCATAGGTCTTGTTAATAAGCTTAAGGCATATGCACTTCAGGACGAAGGAATGGATACGCTTGATGCTAATCTTGCCCTTGGATTTCCAGGAGATATGAGAGAATACTACATTGGAGCACAGATATTAAAGGATCTGGGTGCTAAGACATTACGTCTGCTTACCAACAATCCGGATAAGGTATACCAGTTATCTGATTTTGGAATGAAGATAAGTGAAAGAGTTCCAATTAAAATGGAAAAGACAGCTTATGATGGATTTTATCTTAACACTAAGAAGATAAGAATGGGTCATATGTTATAGATTTCATAGGATTGAAAGTTGAAAAAATCCGACATATAGCAGTATTGATGATTTATGAAAATTGTAATGAAATTAAATTAAAAAGACGAGGAGATTAATAGTTATGAGAGTATTAGAAGGAAAATTAGTAGACAATGGAACAAGAGTAGGTATTGTAGCGGCAAGATTTAATGAATTTATTGTATCAAAGCTGGTTGCAGGTGCACAGGACGGACTTATAAGACACGGAGTAAGCGATGACAATATAGACCTTGCGTGGGTTCCTGGTGCATTTGAAATACCACTTATTGCTTCTAAAATGGCAAAGAGCGGAAAATATGATGCAGTGATATGTCTTGGTGCAGTTATAAGAGGAGCTACAAGCCATTATGATTATGTTTGTGCGGAGGTTTCTAAAGGAATAGCTAATGTATCACTTAATACAGATATTCCAGTGATGTTCGGAGTGCTTACTACAGATACAATTGAACAGGCAATTGAGAGAGCAGGAACAAAGGCAGGTAATAAGGGATTTGAATGTGCAGAGGGTGCTATTGAGATGGTAAATCTTTCCCGTGAGCTTGAAAAATAACAAATTAATTGATTTTATCATCTGTCAAGGGTATATTGAAAGTAATGATAATATGTCTGTCTGGTTATTAACCAGTGTTAAGGGGTGATACCAATGATGATGAAATTAAAGAACAGAATATTAGGAATATTACTTTTGTTTATCCTGCTTCCACTAAGCATTTTTGGTGGATTTTCAATTTACCAGACGAATAGGAAGATTGACGATATGACAGAGTGCAATCTTGCGACGGTGAGTGAGAATCAGAGAATTAATATTAAGAATTTCTGTGAGGACAGGAAGTCCGAAATGGAGATGATTGCTAATTATGCTATGACACAGGCGGCAATCAAAGAAAGTGTAGGAGAGCCAAGTCCTTATGATGCAGGTAAAGTTGATTTAGAGTATATTAACAATGTGTTGAAGGAACGAAAGAAATATGGAGTGTTTGTTGCAAGTATATCTATATTGGACAAGGATTTCAGGGTAGTAGCCTCAAGTGAAAGTTATGAGGCAGGTCATACACAGTTATGTTATGTCTTGCGTTTGTATTCTTTGTCCTTGCTATATTTATTGTGCAGATATTTATTACAAAGAATGTATTAGCACCAATAGAACAGATAATGAATGTGTTTAATGATATCAAGGCTACACAGGACTATTCAAAGAGACTGCCTAAATCAAATAGTGTTGAGATGAACCAGCTTTCCGATGAAATTAATGGACTTCTCACACATATAGAAGATGAGAATATTCAGGAAAAGGAAAGGCAAAGACATTTAAGAGAACTTGCTGAGTGTGATCCGCTTACTGGAATTAATAATAAAAAAGCGATTGAGCAGAAAATGCTTGCTATGGTTCAGAGTGCAACTGATAAAAAAGTGCGTATAAGTGTTGGATTTCTTGATATTGATGATTTTAAAGATTACAATACTAATTATGGACATCAGGAAGGCAATAATGTAATCAAATTTGTTGCCAATACATTAAAGGAGAATTTTAAAGGTGAAGTTGGACGAAATGGCGGAGATGAATTTGTATTTGGTTATGAAGGGGATATAAGTAAAGAGGAACTTGATAGGAAAGTAAAGAAGGTCTATGATATTCTTAACAAGGGTTATACAAGAGGCGATTTGCTAAAGAATATGTCTGTTCCTTGTAGTATAGGTATTGTAACTGCGATAGGTGGAAGCTTTGATTATGCCAAGCTGTTAAAAGAAGCAGATAATGCAATGTATGATGCTAAGATTAATGGAAAGAATACATATGTAATAAGGGAGTTATAGGAATATTATTCCTATAACTCCCTTGGTTTATATAGTTTTAAGCATTTTTTACAAGTACAGCATAAAGTGTTCTTGAAAGAATACTTGCGACAACAAAGCATACAACAGCTTCAATTGCACCCTGTGTTCCGACAAATGCGATAACGAAAGTAAATGGATTGCTTGCAGCGAATTTAGTTACATAAGTCTGAATAAAATCAGTTCTATAGAAAAGTGCAACAAGTGTACTCATAAAGAGCAGTGTGTTAAGAAGTGGGCAGGCAAGGCTTGCGATGTAGTAAGATACCTTCTGTACACTGCGGATATTATGAAGTCCCTTGAATATAAGTCCTGTAAGAAGTCCCTCAAGTGTTCTTGGAACAACTGTAAGAATAATAGTGAATACAGGGCTGATATTAAATAATGCAAATGTAAATACAGAGCCGCCAGTTACTGCCTGATAGAGGCTTGTAAGTCCGAAAGTAAGACCACATATAAGTCCACCAACAGGACCAAGAATTATAGCACCAACAGCTACTGGAATTGTCAAAAATGTGATAGTAAGACCTGGAAGTTTAATGTATCCAAGTGGTGTAAAAGCCATAATGATAATAATCGCTATCATAGCGGCAAGTTCAACCATATATTTGGTTGTAAAAGTTTTGTTGGCAGTATTATTAACTGCACTTGTCTGGTTGTTATTCATAAAATCTCCTTTTCGTCTGATAAAACGGCAATCCTGTCTTTCAGACATTTTTAATTGTAGCGTTATGACAGATGGGATAAACACGAATAAGTGTATACAGATACCAAAAATATCTCATATTAGTGTAAGTACATAAATGATGTAGATATACAGACTGGTATAAATTGATATACTATATTGTATATCAATCAAAATGAAATCAGAATATTAATTTAGCATATTTAAAAGCAAAAGTTCAGAATAAAATCTTGTTACACGCCAATTGAGGTCGCACATCAATTCTTTCTTCTACCATTAAAAAACTTCCTTGAAATAATTAAATAAATAATCCAATAATTATAAACTATAAATACCAATGATTACAGGTGATAATAATTACTGGCAGCTGATACATTTTCATCCGAATAACGCTCACGCGTATAATATCATACTTGATAATACAGGGCAATACATAGATTGGATAAAATTGTATACAATGTTTATAAAGTATTAATAAATGCTTCATATTTCCTTAATTTACATATTTTCTCAATAATGATAAAATAAGAAAATATCGTGGCAGACTACTTTATGTTATTGCCTGATTTGAAGAGATATAGTTTATGAAGAGTTTAATAGAAAGGAAGAATTATGAGCAGAATATTGAAAAGTATTGCCCCATACTGGAAATCAATAATAATTATTCTGTTGTTACTTGTGTTGCAGGCGAATTGTGATCTTGCACTTCCACAGTACACATCGAATATTATTGATGTTGGTATCCAGAATGGTGGTATAGGACATAGTATTCCAGAGAAGATTACTAAAGATGAATATGATATAGCGAAGATGTTTATGACGGACGAAGAGATAAGCATATGGGAGAAATGTTTTGAGGAACAGGATGACTTATATGTCCGTACAGAAAATAATGATAAAAGGTTAGATGAATATGATGATACACTTGCTATGGCACTGATTATTAATAATCAGATGTCATCAGTTACAGTCACACAGTTCAAACAGCAGATGGCGGCACAGATGGGCGTTGATGTATCTGAACTTGAGAATGTTTCAGTTGCAGACCTTGGAAAGAGAATGGGTGTGGAACTTGAAACATTTACTAAGGATATTGAAGATGCTGATGGTAATGAAGTTCCAACAGAATGTGTAGATATGAGAATTATATTCAAGGCAATGTATGATAATGGTGCAATGTCTAAAGATACGTTTATATCTATGAGAGATGAATTCCAGTCAACATTTGATACAATGGGTTCAACCCTTATATCTTCAATGGGAAAGGCTTACGCTAAGTCAATGGATGCAAAGGCTGGAATGGATATGAAGGCCATACAGAAAAGATACCTTTGGATATCTGGTGCTAAGATGGTAGGAATGGCACTTCTTATTGCGGTATGTACTGTATGTGTTGCATTCTTTGCATCAAGGGTTGGTGCTGGAGTTGGACGTGATTTAAGAGGAAAAGTATATAAGAATGTAATGAGCTTTTCTAATGCAGAGCTTGATAAGTTCTCAACAGCTTCACTTATCACACGTACAACTAATGATGTACAGCAGATACAGCTCGTATGTGTTCTTATATTAAGAATGGTTCTTTATGCACCTATTATTGGTATCGGTGGAGTTATAAAGGTAATGTCAACAGGTGCTGGAATGGAATGGGTAATAGCCCTTGCAGTTCTTGTAATTATTGGCTTTGTACTTTTACTTATGGCAGTTGCAATGCCTAAGTTCAAGCTTATGCAGAAGCTTGTTGATAATGTCAATCTTGTATCAAGAGAGATACTTACAGGTCTTTCTGTTATCCGTGCATTCGGTAGAGAGAAGAAGGAAGAAGAAAGATTTGATAAGGCTAATAAAGAGCTTACAAAGACAATGCTTTTTACTAACAGGGTAATGACATTTATGATGCCGGTTATGATGCTTATAATGAACTGTCTCTCAGTAGGTATTGTATGGGTAGGAGCTCACAGAATTGACAGCGGTGTTATGCAGGTAGGTTCAATGACAGCATTTATTACATATGCTATGCAGATTGTAATGTCATTCCTTATGCTTACAATGTTGTCAATTATGCTTCCAAGAGCGATTGTAGCAGCAGACCGTATAGATGAAGTTATTAATACAAAGTCATCAATAACAGATGCAGAGTCACCTAAGAGTATAAGCAATCCTAAAGGACTTTTAGTATTTGACCACGTTAACTTTAAGTATCCGGGTGCTAATGAAAATGCTCTTGAAGATATCAATTTTGTGGCTGAACCGGGGAAGACAACAGCTATTATAGGAAGTACAGGATGTGGAAAGTCTACACTTGTTAATCTTATTCCAAGACTTTATGATGCAACAGAAGGTTCAATAACTCTTGATGGTGAGAATATCAAGAATATCTCAATGAAGGAATTAAGAGATGAACTTGGTTATGTACCACAGAAGGGAATATTATTCTCAGGTACTATTGAGTCTAATATCAAATTCGGTGCACCAGAGGCTTCCATGGATATAGTAAAGGAAGCAGCTGAGATTGCACAGGCAACTGAATTTATTGAAACTAAGTCAGCAAAATATGAAAGTCCAATCGCACAGGGTGGAACTAATGTATCTGGTGGACAGAAGCAAAGACTTTCAATTGCAAGGGCTATTGCTAAGAATCCTAAGATATTTATATTTGATGACAGCTTTTCAGCACTCGATTTAAAGACAGATGCGGCACTTAGAAAGGCACTTGCTTCTAAGGTTACAGACAGTACAGTTATCATAGTTGCACAGAGAATAAGCACAATACTTCACGCGGACCAGATTTTAGTTATGGATGAAGGTAAGATAGTAGGAAAGGGTACTCACGAGGAACTTCTGAAGAATTGTGAGGTATACCAGCAGATAGCCAAATCTCAGATGTCAGCTAAGGAACTGGGAATTGACGGAAAGGAGGAAGCATAATTATGGCAGATAATAACTCATATAAGCAGACTCCAAGACGAAGAGGTCCAGGAGGCGGTATGGCTCCTGCAGAAAAAGCCAAGAATTTTAAAGGCTCAATAAGCAAGCTTATGCAGTATATTGGCAGATATAAGATTGCTATATTGGCAGTTATGATTATGGCGGCGGCTTCTACAGTATTTACAGTAATAGGACCTAAGGTATTAGGTAAGGCAACAACAGGTCTTTCAGAAGGCCTTATGAAAAAGATTACAGGAACTGGTGGAATTGATTTCTCATATATTGGAAGAATTCTTATAATTGTACTCTGTCTGTATGCGTGCAGTGCAATATTCAGCTTTATTCAGGGCTGGATAATGACAGGTGTTTCACAGAAGGTGTGCTACAGACTTCGTAAAGAGATATCAGAGAAGATTAACCGTATGCCTATGAAGTATTTTGAGAGCAGGACATACGGAGAAGTTCTTTCAAGAATAACTAACGATGTTGATACATTAGGAATGGGTCTTAACCAGAGTATAACAACAATTATTACATCAGTTGCTACAATGATAGGTGTTCTTGTAATGATGTTAAGCATTTCACCACTTATGACAATTATTGCGATAGTTATTCTTCCAATATCCGTTGGTCTTGTATCATTTGTTGTTAAGAAGTCACAGAGTTACTTTAAGACACAGCAGGAATATCTTGGACATATTAATGGACAGATAGAAGAAACATATGGCGGACATATGGTTGTTAAGTCGTTCAATAAAGAGAAGGATATGGTGGATACATTTGACAAGACTAATGCTGTATTATATTCATCAGCCTGGAAGTCACAGTTCTTCTCAGGAATGATGCAGCCTATTATGATGTTTGTTGGTAACCTTGGTTATGCAGGTGTTGCACTTTCAGGTGGTATGCTTGCTATCAATGGAGTTATCACAATTGGTGATATTCAGGCATTTATACAGTATGTTAAGAACTTCACACAGCCAATAACACAGATTGCACAGGTTATTAATCAGGTACAGTCTATGGCAGCAGCTTCTGAGAGAGTATTTGAATTCCTTGAAGAAGAGGAAGAAGAACAGATAGCTGCCAATCCAGTACCTACAGATAATATCAGAGGTGAAGTTGAGTTTAAGCACGTTAAGTTCGGATATAAGGAAGACCAGATTATTATTAAGGATTTCTGTGCCAATGTTAAGCCAGGACAGAAGGTTGCTATCGTTGGTCCAACTGGTGCAGGTAAGACTACAATGGTTAAGCTTCTTATGAGATTTTATGATGTTAATTCAGGAGAAATCCTTATTGACGGACATAATATCAAGGACTTTAACAGACGTGAATTAAGAGATGCATTTGGAATGGTTCTTCAGGATACATGGCTTTATAAAGATACTATTATGGAAAATATCAGATATGGAAAGCTTGATGCTACTGATGAAGAAGTAATCGCTGCGGCTAAGGCAGCACACGCACATCATTTTATAGAGACTCTTCCGGGTGGATATAATATGGAACTTAATGAGGATGCAAGTAATGTGTCACAGGGACAGAAGCAGCTTCTTACTATTGCAAGAGCTATTCTTGCTGACAACCCAATCCTTATCCTTGATGAGGCGACAAGTTCTGTAGATACAAGAACAGAGATTCAGATACAGAATGCTATGGATAATCTTATGAAGGGCAGAACGAGCTTCGTAATTGCCCACAGATTATCAACTATAAAGGATGCTGATATTATACTTGTTATGAAAGAAGGAGATATCGTAGAGCAGGGCAATCACGAAGAATTACTTGCTAAGGGTGGTTTCTATGCTGACCTTTATAACTCACAGTTTGAGGAGGCAGAAGCATCTTAAGCTATGAGAGATACATTTATAGAATGGCTTATTTTAATCAATATAATAACATTTGTTATATATGCACTGGATAAATATAAAGCAGTACATCATCTTTGGAGAATACCTGAAAAGACGCTTATATTCTTAGCAATTATAGGTGGTTCTCCAGCGGCAATACTTGCTATGTATACAATAAGACATAAGACAAGGCATATTAAATTCACACTGGGTGTACCAGTTATACTTGTTATTCAGATAATCGTGCTTTATATTCTTTATACAAGATATGGTATATTTACAGGGTGAATATGAAGATTAAAGAAGTAATATGTTAAAAAAGTATAGATATAATATAGGACTGTGAATAAAAAAATCTGGGTTTTACGATTAACATACCGTTATGTGAGTTAATCATAAAATCCAGATTTTATTAATTGAAATTATATAATAAGTATTATAAGCGTCTGATTAACCAATAACGCCTACAAATCCGCATATCAGCACGATTATACCAAGTACAATTCTGTACCAGCCGAACACCTTGAAATCGTGTTTCTTAATGTATCCCATAAGAAATCTGATAACGAAAAGAGATACAACGAAAGCTACAAGCATACCAACAAGGAGAATTATTCCTTCCTGTGAAGACATTGAGTTATGAAGAAGGAACTTAACACCCTTAAGAAGGCTTGCTCCGAACATAACAGGTACTGCAAGGAAAAATGTATACTCAGCAGCAACAGTTCTTGAAACACCAAGAATTAGAGCACCGACAATAGTTGCACCTGAACGTGATGTTCCAGGGAATATAGCAGCGATAAGCTGAAAAAGACCTATATATGCAGCAAGCTTATAATCAATGCCTTCAATAGTTCTGACCTTGGCTTTCTTGCCGTGGTGCATAGTCTCTACAATAATAAATGCAATACCAAAGAGTATAAGCATAATAGCTACAGTTGTGTAGTTATAGAAAAGTTCTTCAAGCTTTTCATCAAATAATACGCCGACAATTGCGGCAGGTATGCACGAAACAAGAATGTGAAACCAGAGCTTGAATATATCACACTTGATATAAGCACCTGCACCCTCAGATGAGAGTGGTTCTTTATTATTGTTCTTTCCAAATGGCCATAACTTGTTCCAGAATAGTATAACAACTGCCATAATAGCACCAAGCTGGATAACTACCTCAAACATACTATAGAATGCATCAGATACTTTTAATGGCATAATTTCATTTAAAAGTATCATATGTCCTGTGCTGCTTATAGGAAGCCATTCAGTGATACCTTCGACAATACCAAAAAGTATCGCTTTTAAAATCTCTAACATTATTCCTCCAATCGGATACGGATATTGTATCATAAATATATGTATAAAAAATCTGTAAAATTCTTATATCCGTTCACTTTATTTTTTCTTAGAATTAATAATATGTTGTGATTATAATTCTGTTTCAGTTAGTATTCTCTCATTGCATAGAGATACTGTCAACTGTGAATTATCTAATTTACAACAAATTTTTATAAATTTCACTTTACACCGGTTATTGATAAAAAATATTGATAAGAGCCAATATGCGTGTTAAACTTATTCGGATATTTGATAATTACTAAAGCATATTTAATAAGATAACAAGGAGTCAGTTAATGGAAGTATATTTAAAACCAATAATATCAGCCTGCTATGTGTTTCCTATACTTGCTGTAATATTTACAATACCTTACATATTATATGAGTATCACAAATATGGTTCAATCCTTATACTTAGAACGGGGATTGTATATACATTTATATTCTATATGCTGACATCATATTTTATGACAGTGCTTCCACTTCCTCCAAGAAGCTCGGTTACACCAGATACTGCGAGTGTCCTGCTTGTTCCGTTTGATGCAATAAGGAGAATTATAGCTACAGCTAATGTCACTTTGTCACAGCCATCTACATATGTTAACCTGTTTAAATGTTTTGATTTCTGGCAGGCTGCATTTAATATACTGCTGTTATTTCCGTTTGGAGTATATCTTAGATATTATTTTAAAAGACCCTGGTGGCAGGTGCTTATATTTTCATTTGGGTACAGCCTGTTCTTTGAATTGACACAGATTTCAGGACTGTATGGAATATACAGATATCCATATAGGTATTTTGAGGTTGATGACCTTATATGTAATACATTAGGTGGAGTATTAGGTTATGTATGCACACCGCTTATAGTGTTTATGCTTCCGAAAAGGGATAGACTTGATGAGGCTGCATATAAGAGAGGGCAGATTGTATCTGAATTCAGGAGAGGCGTTGCGTGGATAATTGATATGGTAATTATAATGATTCCAGTGCTGGCGGCTATGCTGTTGCTTTGGCACGAGCATATAATTACCAGGAAAATGGTGCTGGGTTCGGTATATGATGTGAGATATGTAGTTATTTTATCGCTGTATATCGTTATTGTGTTCACACTTACGACAAAGCTTACAAGAGGGCGGACAATAGGCAAGTCACTGGTTAATATACGTCTTATAGACTGCAAAGATATGGTTATTAATAAAGTTCCACATATAAAAATGTATAAGCTGTTTATAAGATATTTTATAATATATACAATAAGTGTACCCTCATTACTATATGCGTATAACTTTTATCGTATGGCGATTGAACTTGAAGGGGTAAAATTATGGGCAGTTACAGCAGGATGTGTGATATGTATTTTAATTACAATATATATGGCATTTGATTTATTATTGTGTCTGTTTAGCAGCACAAGAAATATGCTATATGACAGAATAACAGGAATTACGCATAGAAGTGACATAATAAGCAGACAGGATAATACAAATTTAACAAGTTAAAGATAATATTTAGCCGAATAAGATACATTTCGAATATATAACAGGAGGTACGATTGTGACAATAAAAGATTTGCCAGCAGGTAAAAGTGCTACAATATTAAAAGTAGGTGGAGATGGTGCATTAAGACAACATTTTCTGGATATGGGACTTATTCAGGGTGCAGAAGTTACAGTTATAAAATATGCTCCTATGGGTGACCCTGTTGAATTAAGAATTCATAGCTATGAGCTTACCATAAGACTTTCAGATGCAGAACAGATAGAGGTAAGTGAGCCTTATTGTATTGATAATAAAGCTGTGGAAAATGTTAAAATGAATAGTATAGTAAAGGAACATCCGGGATTTGGTGAAGGAGGCAGGTATCACGATAAGGAAAATGAAAATCCTCTTCCAGATGATGAAAAGCTGACATTTGCACTTGTAGGCAACCAGAATTGTGGAAAAACAACCCTTTTTAATGTATTAACAGGCTCCAATCAGCATATAGGTAATTTTCCAGGTGTTACAGTTGATAGAAAAGACGGAGTTATAAAAGGTTATCCTGATACACTTATAACAGATTTGCCAGGAATATATTCAATGTCACCATATAGCAGTGAAGAAATAGTAACAAGGGAATTTCTGCTTATGGACAAACCTAAAGGTATTATTAATATATTAGATGCTACTAATATTGAAAGAAACCTTTATCTGTCAATGCAGCTTATGGAATTAGGAATTCCTATGGTAATTGCACTTAATATGATGGATGAGGTAAGAGTCAATGGAGGTTCTGTAAGAATTAACGCAATTGAGGAATTGCTTGGAGTTCCGGTTATACCAATATCAGCGGCTAAAGGTGAGGGCATAGAAGAACTGGTAAGTCATGCCATTCACGTTGCAAAATATCAGGAAAAACCACAGATATCAGATTTTTGTTCCAAGGACAGTGCGGTTCATAGATGTATACATGGCATTATGTCGCTTATAAGTGACCATGCAGACAAAGCAGGATACCCTGAAAGATTTGCAGCCTCCAAGGTTGTTGAGGGGGATTCACTTGTACTTAAGCATCTTGAACTTGAGCAGAATGAAAAAGAAATGATTGAACACATTATAGTACAGATGGAAGAAGAATGTGGAATGGATAGAGCCTCAGCTATAGCAGATATGAGATTTGCTTATATTGAAGATGTCTGTAAGAATACGGTTGTAAAGCCAAGAGAAAGTAAGGAAAGAATACGAAGCCAGAAGATTGATAAGCTTCTTACTGGTAAATATACAGGTATCCCAATGTTTATAGCAATTATGGGACTTGTGTTTTATCTTACATTTAATGTTATAGGTGCGGCACTCTCCAATGTACTTGATATTTTAATTACATTTGTTACAAATGGGGTTGATAATCTTCTGACAGCAATGAATGTTAATTCGGTATTGCATGCACTTATCATAGATGGAATATTCAATGGGGTTGGTAGTGTATTAAGCTTTCTTCCGATAATCGTAACATTATTCTTCTTTTTATCAATTCTTGAAGATAGCGGTTATATGGCAAGAGTCGCATTTATTATGGATAAGCTCTTACGTAAACTTGGATTATCAGGAAGAAGTATAGTGCCTATGTTAATTGGTTTTGGATGTAGTGTTCCAGGAGTTATGGCAAGCCGTACACTTTCATCTGAAAGAGACCGTAGGATGACAGTTCTTTTAACACCATTTATGAGTTGTTCAGCAAAAGTACCTATATATGCCTTTTTCTCAGCAGCATTTTTCCCACATTATGCAGCGCTTGTTATGATAGGTATGTATTTTATAGGAATTATTGTTGGAATAATTATGGCGTTTATATTTAAAAAGACATTATTTAAGGGAGAACCAGTTCCATTTGTTATGGAGCTTCCTAATTACAGAATGCCTGGTGCTAAGAATGTGGTACATTTGTTATGGGAAAAGGCAAAGGATTTCTTACAGAAAGCATTTTCTATTATATTTATTGCAACAATACTTATATGGTTTATGCAGAATTTTGATATAAGGCTTAACGTTGTGGCAGATTCAAGACAGAGTATACTTGCTGTATTAGCAGGTATGATTACTCCGTTGTTTAAACCATTAGGATTTGGAGACTGGAGACTTGTAACAGCTATACTTACAGGCGTAATGGCAAAGGAAAGTGTAGTATCTACGATATCAATTCTATTTGGAAGTACGATAGAGATGGTATCTGTTATATCAGCTGCGGGTGCAATGTCATTTCTTGTGTTCTGTCTTTTGTATACACCTTGTGTTGCGGCAATTGCCTCAGTTAAAAAAGAACTTGGAGGTAAATGGGCAGCATATGTTGTAGTTATTCAGTGTGTTGTAGCATGGATTGCGGCATTAATTACATATATTATTGCTGGAATTTTATAACTCTGATAAATATGTATGCGAAAAAAAACATTGCAAAATCAGACTATTGATGATAAATTATCAATAAGCTAATTCCTAGAGGGAGTAATCGGCATATTTATATATGCAGTTATATCGACATAATGGCTTATAAGCCCGGTATTACTTTAAATGATGAGACTCGTGGACAGTATCAGTACTGTCTGCGGGTCTTTTTTATATAACTGGAATTCGTTTTCGTTAAAACATCAATTATTATATATGATATGACAATTGGTTATAATCTTTCTTGGAGCAACAGATAAAATATAGAAATGAGGACAATTAAGAAATGAGTATTGTTGAATTATTTATACTGGCAGTAGGACTTTCAATGGATGCTTTTGCTGTATCTATATGTAAGGGCTTGTCGCTTGGAAAGATAAAGCCTAAGCATATGTGCATTGCCGGTGCGTGGTTTGGTGGATTTCAGGCATTGATGCCGCTTATTGGCTATTATCTCGGAAGTCTGTTTGCCGATATGGTTACCAGATATTCACACTGGGTTGCATTTGCACTTCTTCTTGCAATTGGTGGTAATATGATTAAGGAGTCATTAGGGGAAGAAGAAAATGTCAGCAATGATATGGGATTTAAGAGTATGTTATTACTTGCAATTGCAACAAGTATTGATGCACTTGCAGTAGGCGTGTCATTAGCATTCCTTAAGGTTGCCATTCTTCCAGCGGTATTATTTATAGGCTGTATTACATTTGTCTGTTCAGCGGCAGGTGTTAAAATTGGAAGTATATTTGGTGATAAATATCAGTCTAAAGCAGAACTTTGTGGAGGGATTATTCTTATTCTTATAGGAATTAAGATATTACTTGACGGTTTGGGAATACTTTAGTTATAATATTATAATTAAGTAAGAAATGAGGATTAATATATGAAAGAAATGTTATTGGCATTATTACTGCTTATTATAGGTTTTGTGCTTCTTATAAAGGGAGCAGATTTCTTTGTTGACGGAAGTTCGTCAGTTGCGAAAAGATTAAAAGTACCTTCAATGATAATCGGACTTACAATTGTAGCTATGGGTACAAGTCTGCCAGAATGTGCAGTTAGTGTTACAGCTTCACTTAACAATAATAATGCTTTAGCTGTAAGTAATGTAATAGGTTCTAATATATTTAACCTTATGGTTGTGTGTGGTGTATGTGCATTATTTACACCATTGGCGGTATCAAAAGATACTTTAAAGAAAGAATTTCCATTTTCTATCATATGTGCCATTCTTCTTGCGGCACTTGGTGCTGTTGGAATGACACTTGGAAGAATTGACGGAATAGTATTTCTTGTAATATTCGCAGTTTACCTTTGCTTGATGATTGTATCAGCTAAAAATGCACGTAACGAGGCACTTAATAAAGAACTTGAAGAAGAGGTTGATGAAGAGATAAAAATTCTTCCAGTATGGCAGTGTATTGTATACATTATTGGTGGAGCAGTAGCTATTAAGTTCGGTGGTGATTTTGTTGTTGATGGAGCTTCCACAATTGCAACTGGATTTGGTATAAGCCAGAATCTTATCGGACTTACAATAGTTGCACTAGGAACAAGTCTTCCAGAGCTTGTTACATCAATCGTTGCGGCTAAGAAGAATGAAGTGGATATGGCATTGGGAAATGTCATCGGCTCTAACATTTTTAATATTCTTCTTGTATTGGGTGTTGCTGGGGCAATAAGTCCTGTAGCATTTGTAACAGAAAATCTTATCGACATTGCTATTCTTGTTGTTATGAGTGTGGTTGTATGGATATTCGCGTGGTCAAAGAAAAAGCTTGTCAACTGGCATGGTGCAGTTATGCTTGTATCATATGTGGCTTACCTTGTATACATTTGCATAAGATAAATATTGCATATAAGGCTGTTTACGTCATATATGAATTGTAATAAAATTATATATGGCAGTTCCGATTTCACCGCATCACTAAAGATAAGGAGAGGGACGGAATATGAACACATATAAGATGGTTCTTAATGAGGATACCAGAGTATTAATATATGGTAATAGCATTAAAGTAGTACGCATCAGAATTGATGAAATCAACTATATAAGCTGTGCCAACAGAATTATTATGATTCATACGAATAATGCCAGTGATAGATTTTATGGGAAGATGAAGGATGTATATAATTTATTGGGGAAATATGGGTTTGAGTACATTAATGAGTCGGAGATAGTTAATTGTATGAATGTGAGTAGTATGACGGTTAATTCGATAATATTAAGAGAGGGAACAGAACTAATATGTAGTAAAAAATTCAAACAAAAGTTCAGAAATCTTATGTGGAACTAAATTCATACCAAAGTTAAAGGTGAATTCCTGTCGGGTGCTATAAGGTACTGGCAGGAATTTACTTTTATATAACAGGAAATATATATAACCTAAGAAAGCGGAATGTCAGAATATTAAAAAAGTATAAATAACAAGTTTTTTAAGGCTTGGCTGTTTGTAATTAATAATTATAAGTGGTAAAATGTTACATATTTTATATTGTAATTATTATGTTGTAATTAATAGAAATGGAGGCTACAATGCAGGCATATACTGTATCGCAGTGGTTATTATTCTTTTATATATATTGTTTCTTTGGTTGGGTATGGGAATGTTGTTATGTATCAGCCAGAAAAGGAAAGTGGGTAAACAGGGGATTTCTTCATGGACCAGCACTTCCAATATATGGTTCAGGTGCAATGGTAATATTGGTAAGTACTATAGGAGTAAGGGATAATATAGCTTTAATATTCCTGTTTGGAATGATATCATCAACAATACTTGAATTTGTTACAGGATATTGTATGGAGAAAATGTTCGGCGTAAGATACTGGGATTACAGTAATCAGCCATTAAATTTAATGGGACATATATGTCTGTTCGTATCATTAGGCTGGGGTGTGTTCTCTGTTCTTCTTGTAAGAATTGTACACAGACCTATAGAGGGCATTGTATATATGCTTCCAGATACAATTACGGACATAATAGCATTTGTCTTGACAATAGCTATGGCAGTTGACTTTACACAGTCATTCAATGAAGCTATGGATTTGAAGGCTGCAATTGAAAAGCTTGCTAATAGTAATGAACAGATAAGAATTCTTGCCAAAAGACTTGAGGTTGCCTCAGCATTTGTTGAAGATGATTATAATAAAATGAAAGAAAAATTCGCTGAAGGTAAAGCAAGTGTTATGAATAAGGCAGGTTCAGTGGGTAAGCTTAAGGGTAGAATTTCATTCGAGAATGATATGAATGAAAGAAAAGGTGTTAAGCTTGCAACCTTACAGAGAATGACAGAGGCTGTTAAAGAGAGTCTTAAGAATAAGATTATGGACGAGAAGGCGGCTAACCAGCTTTTAGAAACACTTGAAAATGAAAAGGTAAATCTTAAGGCTGATACTGGAAGAAACTACAAGAGCGTATTCAGAATTATGAAACGTAATCCGGGTGCTATTTCAAGAAAGCACGAGGAAGAACTGAATGAAATTAAGAGAATGATTAAGTGATTTTAATGTGAGTTCCGGGCTGCTGGTGATTTTAGGAATTGTATTAATTAAATAAAATGTTTGGATAATGAGGATTGTATATGGAAAAGATTATAATATATAATGTAGCTGATGCCAGAAAGATTATAACAATGGCGGCTAATATGCGAATAAAAAGCATAGTTATTGACAATACTAAGCTTTCAGATACATTAGAAAATGTACTGGCATATAGTCAGGATTACAGAACTGATGATATTATGCCATTTATTAATAAAGATAAAAGCATAGTTATATTCTGTGATGTTACACAGAAACATCTGGACAAGCTTTTATTTGGTATCAGAAACAACAATCTTAATGTCGATTACAAGGCTGTTATGACTAAGACTAACAAGTCGTGGACATTGAATAAAATATTATATCATATGGAGATTGAAAAGAAAAACGAAAGGAGATAATTATGGAGATTATTCACGTTACAGAAGCAACATTTAAACAGGAGGTACTTGAGTCGGATAAGCCAGTGCTTGTAGATTTCTGGGCAACATGGTGTGGACCTTGCCAGATGCTTGCACCAGTCCTTGAGGAAGTAGCGGCAAAGCAGGACGATGTAAAGATATGTAAGATTGATACAGATAAGGAACTTAATCTTGCATTACAGTATAAGGTAGCTTCAATACCAACCCTTCTTTTATTTAAGAACGGAGAAGTTGCTGCAACTAATATAGGCTTTATAGGTGAAGAACAGGTTATGGAATTCATAGGCCAGTAAATAAATGTTAACTATTTGCGCAGCTTTTCAGCGCATCTGAAGTTTCGAAGAAACTTCTAAGTGACTACGAAGTAGTCATATTATATCGTAAACAGGGAAAGGGCAGGCACAGCATCAGATTTATTATCTAGATGAATGAAGCTTGCCTTTTTACTACATTTGCTAAGAAATGAGGTTATACATATATGAGAGAATTATATCTTGAATGTTATTCAGGAATAAGCGGAGATATGTCTGTTGCGGCACTTCTTGATGCCGGAGCGGATAAAGAATATTTGTTAAAAACACTTGCAACTATGCCTCTGACAGGTTATGAGGTTAAGATAACAAGAGTTAAAAAGAATGGTATAGATTCGTGTGATTTTAATGTAGTGCTGGACAGCGGACACGAAAACCACGACCACGATATGGAATATCTGTATGGACATCTTAATGGCGAAGGGCATACGCACAATTTTGAAAATGTACATTCGCATACTCATTCAGCACATCACAGCCACAGGGGGCTGAAAGAAATATATTCTATTATAGAGCAGACACAGCTTACTGGGAATGCAGAAAAGCTTGCTAAGAAAATATTCAGAATATTAGCAGAAGCAGAAGCCAGGGCACACGCTACAGATATTGAAAATGTTCATTTTCACGAGGTTGGTGCAGTAGACTCGATTGTGGATATAGTGGCGTTTGCTGTATGCTTCGATAACCTGCATATAGACAGGGTGTATGTTCCAGGTATCAGCGAGGGAACTGGAACAATAAGGTGCCAGCACGGAATAATTCCAGTACCAGTGCCAGCGGTTCTTAATATAACATCAGCTTATAATATAGAATTAAGCAATACCAATATTAAAGGCGAACTTGTAACGCCAACGGGAGCGGCGATTGTAGCGGCTGTAAGAACAGATACAGCACTTCCACAGCATTTTACAATAAAGAAGACTGGATATGGTGCAGGCAAGAGAGAGTATGAGCTTCCGGGAGTATTAAGGGCAATGCTTATTGAGAGTAATAGTGAAAGCTTAGACGAAAATGCTGACTTAATATATAAGCTGGAAACGGATATTGATGACTGTTCGTCAGAGATATTAGGATACACTATGGAGCGCCTGTATAAGGCGGGTGCAAGAGAAGTGCATTTTCTTCCTATATATATGAAAAAGAACAGACCTGCATATGAGCTTGTTGTAATATGCTGCAAGGAAGATATTACGACTATGGAAAATATCATATTTGAGGAAACAACGACAATAGGAATAAGACGTTGTGCAATGAAGAGAACAATTCTTCCAAGAAAAATTGAAAAAGTCAGTACACCATATGGTGAAATTGACGTAAAGGTGTGTACGCTTCCTAATGGCAAAGTTAAGAGATATCCTGAATATGAAACTATTAAGAGCATATGTGAGGCAGAAAATGTGCCATTGAGGGATATAATTGGGAATATAGGAGAATAAAAAATAATTAAAGACTGTTACAAGAAATTATATGCTGGCATTATATAGAACATAGAAATATAAAAGTCCTGAGTAATGTCAGCATATTAAAATATAAGTTTCGTGTGACAATCTTATATTATAAACCTGGAAAAGCATTTCGATATTATACATTTGCAGAGGCAGAGTTATGGTTAATATATTTTATTGATATGGGAAAATGATATAGCCGTCACCTGTATTTTTATAGTTGTACTATATCACTAAGCATTACAGAAAAATTAATTAACACGGTTGCCATCAGTACCAATAGTTACAACTCTTACAGGAATTGTCTTGCCGCTGTCAGCTACAGCCTTTTCAACTGCATACTGCAATCCACCACAGCAAGGTACAGTCATACGTGTTACAGTTATGCTCTTTATGTTATTATTCTTGAATATCTCGGTTAATTTCTCAGAATAGTCAACCATATCAAGCTTTGGACATCCGATAAGTGTTATGTGGTTACGCATAAAATCGTGGTGGAATGTACTGTAGGCATAAGCTGTACAATCTGCTGCAATAAGAAGGTCAGCTCCATTAAAGCATGGTGCAAAAGGAGATACAAGCTTAATCTGTACAGGCCAGTTGTTAATCTGGTTTCCACTTGCCGCTTTGTTAGCAAGTACTTCAGCTTCATTATATTCAGGAGCTTCACGCTCAATAAAACGAATTGCATTCATAGGGCAGGCTGGCAGACAGTCGCCAAAACCGTCACAATAATCATCTCTTAAAAGCTTAGCCTTTCCGTCAACAATTCCAATAGCTCCCTCGTGACAGGCGTGTGCACATAAGCCACAGCCGTTGCAGAGTTCTTCATTAATTTCTATAATCTTTCTTATCATAATCAAATAAATCCTCCTATTTATAGTAGTATTTTTATTTAATAGAAAATTCTGATAAAAATTCCTGTTAAATAAAAAGCCCTCTGGGCAGATTCACCATACGGCGGTAATGTAGATGCCACTAAAGTGTTCCGCCATAGGTGGAGAATCCTGTGAAACAGGATTCTATCCTGCAGACCCGCTAAAATGTCTTAATAAGTATATGTTGTGGTTATTTTCAGCCATATTTTCATAGCTGGCTGATTAGTTTGAATTATATCTTAACTACCTGGTAAGTATAATATTAAATATTAATAAAGTATGTTGTAAATACAACAAAAATAAGATTATAATGTAATGAGTGCAAAAGAAAAGGAAGCGGCTGCGAAGCAGACATTTACTTTTCTTGCACCATTAACGAACGAATATCCTGTGAAACAGGATAAAGAGTGCGGAAGCACGAATTCGTGAGTGTAGGATATGCTAGGTTATAGTACAGGTGTGTAGTATATTAAGTTAATAGTGCGAAAAGATAGAGATTGGCAAATGAGTGCAAAAGAAAAGGAAGCGGCTGCGAATAGACACCGTAGATTTTATAGATTATTTTATGAATAATATAGAGAAGAATAGGATTGAAGAATATGGGCAGAATATTATATGACATTTCACAGGATTATATGGGAGTTATACAAAAGAGCAGGCTGTTTAGCGGTATAGAACCAGACGAGGCTAATGGAATGAGCAAATGCCTTGAGATAACATTTCGCGAGTATGACAAAGAAGAAGTTATATTTAATGAAGGCGATAAAATATCCAAAATAGGTATGGTGATTCAGGGCAATGTGAGCATAGAAAAGGCTGATTACTGGGGCAACAGGCATATTATGACATATGTGTCAGCGGGTGAAATATTCGGAGAGGCATATGCATGCAGTAACGACAAGACATCCAATGTAGAGGTTGTTGCGGCAGATAAATGTATAGTTGCATTTCTTGACACATACAAGGTTATGACGGTATGCAGTTCATCGTGCCAGTTCCACAGTAAGCTTATTCATAATCTTATATATATGCTTGCTGACAGGTGTGTGGTTATGAACGAGAAGATTACACATTTATCCAAACGAAGCACTAAGGAGAAAGTATTGTCATATTTATCAGCAAGAGCCGCCAAATGTGGGAGTGATGAGTTCGATATACCATTTAACAGGCAGCAGTTGGCTGATTATCTTTCAGTTGACAGGAGTGCAATGTCAGCAGAATTAAGCCGTATGAAGAAAAATGGAGAAATTGATTTTATGAAAAATCATTTTATTATAAAATGTCGTGATAAACAATAATCTGCCGCTGTAAAGACACATAATTTGGAAGAAAATGTTAATTTAAGCCGTCATTGTATAAAACTAAAAACAACTAAAAAATGTATTGAAATTAATTGACAAGGGTGTTAATATACCCTTGCGAGAGATAGTTAAGAAATTAACATTTCGCTTTATATTTTTGAGAGTTTTGTATACAATATACAAACTATTATACAAATTAACAGTTATTTTATTAAGGAGGAACCAATAATGGTAAATTTTGATCAGTGGAATGGTTTCAAAGGCAGACTTTGGAAAGAAGAGATCAATGTAAGAGATTTCGTTCAGAACAATTACAAGCCATATGATGGAGATGAAAGTTTCCTTGAAGGACCTACAGAAGCTACTAACAAGCTTTGGGGAAGACTTCAGGAATTACAGAAGGAAGAAAGAGCTAAGGGCGGCGTACTTGATATGGAAACAAAAGTTGTTGCTGGTCTTACAGCTTATGGTCCTGGATATATAGATGAATCTATGAAGGAGCTTGAACAGGTAGTTGGTCTTCAGACAGATAAGCCACTTAAGAGAGCATTTATGCCTTATGGTGGTATCAAGATGGCAGAAGAATCATGCAAGAACTATGGTTATGAACCAGATCCAGAACTTCATAAGATCTTCACAGAATATCATAAGACACATAACCAGGGTGTATTCGATGCTTATACACCAGAGATGAGAAAGGCTCGTCACAGCCACATCATCACAGGTCTTCCAGATACTTATGGACGTGGACGTATCGTAGGTGACTACAGAAGAGTTGCTCTTTACGGTATCGACTTCCTTATGGAAGAAAAGAAGAAGGATCACGCTAACTGTGGTTGTGGAACAATGACTGATGACGTTATCCGTTTAAGAGAAGAAATATCTGATCAGTACAAGGCACTTGCAGGTATGAAGAAGATGGCTGAAAGCTATGGTTATGATATCAGCAAGCCAGCTACTAATGCTAAGGAAGCTGTTCAGTGGTTATACTTTGGATATCTTGCAGCTATCAAGACACAGAATGGTGCTGCTATGTCTGTAGGTCGTGTATCTACATTCCTTGATATCTATATTCAGAGAGATCTTGAAGCTGGTACTCTTACAGAGAAGGAAGCTCAGGAACTTATTGATCATTTCGTTATGAAGTGTAGAATGGTTAAGTTCGCAAGAATTACATCATACAACGAATTATTCTCAGGAGATCCTACATGGGCTACTCTTGAAGTTGGTGGTACAGGTATCGATGGACGTTCAATGGTTACAAAGAACGACTTCAGATTCCTTCATACACTTGAGAACATGGGACCTTCACCAGAACCAAACCTTACAGTACTTTATTCTTCAAGACTTCCAGAAAGCTTCAAGAAGTATGCTGCTAAGATTTCTGTTGATACATCTTCAATCCAGTATGAGAACGATGATGTTATGAAGGTAACATGGGGCGATGATTATTCAATCTGCTGCTGTGTATCTGCTACACAGACAGGTAAGGAAATGCAGTTCTTCGGAGCTAGAGCAAACCTTGCTAAGTGCTTACTTTACGCTATCAATGGTGGTGTAGATGTTAAGAACAGAGAACAGGTTGGTCCTGCTTACAAGCCAGTTACTTCAGAATATCTTGATTATGATGAAGTTGTTGATAAGTTCGATGCTATGATGGATTGGTTAGCTGATCTTTATGTTAATACACTTAACCTTATCCAGTATATGCATGATAAGTATTACTATGAAGCTGCTGAGATGGCTCTTATTGATACAGATGTTAAGAGAACATTTGCTACAGGTATCGCTGGATTCTCACACGTTGTAGATTCACTTTCAGCTATTAAGTATGCAAAGGTTAAGACAGTACGTGATGAGACAGGTATCGTTGTAGATTACGAAATCGAAGGCGACTTCCCTAAGTATGGTAACGATGATGACAGAGCTGATGATATCGCTGTATGGTTACTTAAGACATTCCTTGAGAAGATTAAGAAGAGACATACTTACAGAAATTCAGAGCCAACAACATCTATCCTTACAATTACTTCTAACGTAGTATATGGTAAGTACACAGGTGCTATGCCTGATGGACGTAAGGCTGGTACTCCACTTGCTCCTGGTGCTAACCCAAGTTATGGTGCAGAGCAGAATGGTCTTCTTGCTTCACTTAACTCACTTACAAAGCTTCCTTACGAGTGGGCATTAGATGGTATTTCTAATACACAGACAATGAACCCAGACGCTTTAGGACATAACGAAGAAGAAAGAATTAACAACCTTGTTAACGTTATGGATGGATACTTCGATCAGGGCGCTCATCACCTCAATGTTAACGTATTCGGTAAGGATAAGTTACTTGATGCTATGGAACACCCAGAAAAGCCAGAATATGCTAACTTCACAATCCGTGTATCTGGTTACGCTGTTAAGTTCATCGACCTTACAAAGGAACAGCAGATGGATGTTATTTCTAGAACATTCCATGACAGAATGTAATTATAACTTAAAGATATAAATTAGATATTAAAATAAAAGTCCACATACTTGTGTTAGTGCAGGTATGTGGGCTTTTTTAGTGCAATTATGAACTTGCAGGTTGGAATTAGAAAATAATACTATCGTATCAGTTATATATTTTGATAAATTGGCAATAGCTAATATTGCAATTGCAAACTACAATATTGCAAAAAGCGACACAATATGATAAAATTCTTAACAAATTATAAAATTATTATTATTTTATAATTATATTATGAATTTATTTTTAATATGAAGGGAGAACAATATGAAATATTGTAGTAAATGTGGAAGACAGCTTATGGATGGAGAAATTTGCAGCTGTGACCAGCAGGCTGGTATGCAGTATAATGCCAATTATGCAGATTATAATCAATATCCATATGGACAGGGACAGATGCAGGATGTTGTAAAGCAGAATGTTAAAGGATCTTTTAATCAGATAATTGAATTATTAAAAAGTCCGATAGAACAAGGAAGGAATTTTGTATTTGCGGGAAATGTTGCCACATCGGTGATACTGATATTGATTCAGGCAATCGCATCTGGATTGTTTGCAATAGTTATGAGTACTAAGGCTCAGGGCCTTTTTGATAAAGTAATAGCGATGATGTCAAGTTCGTCAAGTGCTTCTGAGATAATGCAGATGAAAACAATGTTAAAAGTACCAGTGTTAAAAGCATTTTTATTAACATTAGTTATATCCGTAGTGCTTACAGTTATATTAGCGGCAATTATTATGTTATTTAATACTATTTCTCATAGTCAGTTAGTGTTTAATAATGTAATAGCACTTGTATCTTTAAGAAGTATTGTAGCAACAATAATGATTTTATTTGGATGTATAGTTTCATTTATAAATATATATGCAGGAATTGCAGTATTTGCAATGGGCAACATTGCAGGTTTTATGTTAATTGCAGTAGTATGGTCACATAGCTGTCAAGAAACAGCAGATAAACAGATTTATATGATGATTATTGCATACATTGTATTTATGATTATATATATGCTGGCAATACGTATGTGTTGGAAAATGTATTTGCCAGACGTATTAAAAATTGCATTAAATCAGATGCAGTCACAATTAAAAACATTGGGAAGCCCAAATGAAATATTCAAGCAAATTATAAACTCAATATATTAAAAGAAAACGGAGTGAAAATATATGAAGTATTGTGAAAATTGTGGTGCACAGTTAGCAGATGAAGATGTATTTTGCTTTAATTGTGGTGTTAGACAAGTTGAAGTACAACAGCAGCAGCCTTTACAACAGACGATACCAGTACAGAGTACAATGCCGGTACAGCAGCCAGTGAAAAGAATAATAAATAAAAAAATTATGATACCACTTGCAATTGTGATTGTTGCGATTATCGCAATAATCGCGGTGTCTACTCAGATTAAAAAAAGAGTAAACTTAAATCAGTATATTTCAGTTGAATATGCTGGTTATAATACGGTGGGAAAGGCTTATTATAAAATAGATAGAGAAGGTCTTGCAAAAGCAGTTTTAAAGGCACAGGGAAAAAAGGATAGTCAAATTCTCACAGATGATTCAACATTAGATACAGTATATGGTACATTGCGTGATTATATGGATGTTTCAATAGATAATGATAATAATTTATCAAATGGTGATACAGTTACATTGAAGATAGAATGTAATGAATATGCTAATTCTATGTTAGGTGTTAAGCTCATTTATAAAGATAAGGAATATAAGGTTGAAAATCTTAATGAAGCACGTCATGTAAATGTATTTGATAATATAAGTGTAAGTTTCAGTGGGACATCACCAAATGCGAAGGCGACAGTAAAGAATGATGCTACAGATTCATATTTATCAGGCTTGAAATTGAAACTTTCAAAATCATCTGGGATTAAGACGGGAGATAAAGTTACAGTAACAGTTTCATATAGTGAAAAAGAAGCACTTAGTAATGGTTATATTTTAACAGAAACATCAAAAGAATATACTTGTGATAAGTTAGATGCATATATTTCAAATGTTGATGAATTATCATTTGCTCAACAGGAAGAATTAAAAAAAACAGCTAAGGATAAGATAGAGGCGTATTGTGCACAGAATAATATTAGTCAGGCAAATTTAAATTATGCAGGCACATATACACTTGTTCCTAAAAATAGTAGTTATTATGGAAATTCAAATCAGATATATGAAATTTATAATGTGGATATAACAGCCAAAAAAAATTATTCTGGTACAGAAACTGTAACACAGTCTGTATATATGGCAGTTAATATAGGAAATGTTTTATTAAAATCAAATGGCTCTATTTCTTATAATTCATCTATGTCATTATCTGGAAGAACAACAATTGGAAATACATCTGTAAGTTGTTATGCTAATGGTGAAGAACTTTATCGTTCTTTAATTACAAAGCAGAAAGATACATATACATATAGTGTAAGTGGAGGCATTAAACAATTTGGAGAGTAATTCTTAAGAAAAATATTAGCTGAAAATAAAGCTGGTAAAGCCGTAATGACTTTACCAGCTTTTATAATATAAAGTTAATAGTTAATTTACTTGAAATAATTACATATAATATTTTATTTTTGATTTTAATAAATGTTTTCTGTAATCATACATCTTCGTTTCGAAAGGAAAGCAAGTATGCTGCTGGAACATCTAATGCTTCAGAGATATCGAATAATTTTTCTAATGAAATGGATGTTGGCATATTGGGGGCTTCTATATTACTGATATGTGTCCGACTGACATTGACTAGTTCTGCAAGCTGCATTTGAGATAATCCTTTTAATTTTCTATAGTATGCGATATTTAATCCGATTATTTTGAAATTTTTTTTATATTTATCGTCCATAATGTCACCTTAAATATATTAATGATAAAAAATGTTACTGATAGGTATTTTACAAATTGCCTAAAGTTGCATAAACAATATATTAGTTTGCATATGCAAACTAATATATTGCAAAATACAAAACGATGTGATAAAATTCTTAACGAATTATAAAATTATTATTATTATTTTATAATTACATTTTGATTTGAATTATATACATTTGGGGACTAACACATAACAAAGGGGAATTGTTAAGTTAATATGTCTAAAGAGGTGAATAAATAATGAAAATCAAATTAGCAATTATAGAAAAAGATAAAAATTATCTTAATCGTATTATTTCTGTTTTTAATACCAAATATTCAGATAAATTTGAAATATATTCTTTTACAGAAATAGAAGTGGCATTTGAAACATTAGAACATTCCAAAGTAGATATTGTACTTGTTGATGAACAATATGAGATTGATTTTGACAAAATTCCAAAAAGATGTGGGTTTGCATATCTTACAGATTCAATGGGAGCAGATTCGATAAATAATCAGCGTGCAATATGTAAATTTCAGAGAGTAGATCTTATATATAAGCAGATTTTGAGTATTTATTCTGAAAATGCAGGTAATATTTCAGGTTTAGGTATAAGTGATGATACGTGTAGAGTTGTAGCATTTACATCACCATGTGGGGGGACTGGAAGTTCTACAATGGCGGCTTCATATGCAGTCTATTGTGCTAAAAAAGGGAAAAAGGTCTTATATTTGAATCTTGAAAAATTTGGTTCATCAGATTTGTTCTTTAGTGCGGAAGGTCAATTTGATATGAGCGATGTGATTTTTGCATTAAAAAGTAAAAAGACAAATCTATCTATTAAACTTGAAAGTTGTGTAAAACAAGATGTTACAGGAGTCTATTTTTATTCACAAACCAAAAATTCATTAGATATGCTTGAACTTCAATTAGAAGAGAAAACAAGACTTGTTTCGGAGATAAAACTATCAGGGATATATGATGTTGTAATAGTTGATACAGACTTTGGATTTGATATTGACAATTTGAAATTCTTAAAGCTTGCTGAAAATATTGTATGGACAGGAGATGGTTCAGAAATTTCAAATATGAAAATTAACCGTGCATATAGTGCATTAATGTTGAAGGAAGAAAATGAAGAAGAACCATTATCAAGCCGTATAGTACTTATATATAACAAGTTTAGTAATAAATCAGGCAGAGCAGTAAGTGGTGTTGATATTACGAATATAGGTGGTGCACCAAGATATGAACACGCATCAACAAAGCAAGTTGTTGAACAGTTATGCAATATAAATATGTTTGAGAAGCTTGATTAAGGTGGTGAAGTAATTGGATTTTAAGCAAGAACAGCAATTTGTTACAAGTATTAAGAGATATGTATCAGAAAATCTTTCTTTAAGTCAGATTAATGATGAAGAACTTGAGGAGAAGATTGAGGAGATTGTGCTTGAAAGAATAGGAACAGAATATTGTTCAATTCAACAGAGAGTTTCAATTGTGCAACAGGTATATAGTTCAATAAGAGGATTTGGATTATTAGATTCAATAATTAGTGATGACACAATTACTGAAGTTATGATAAATGGACCTGATAATGTATTTATAGAACAGAATGGACGGCTTTTTAAAATGGATAAACATTTTGAAAGCCAGAGAAAGTTAGAAGATGTTATTCAGCGTATAGTCGGACTTGCAGGTAGAGAAGTTAATCAGGCTAATCCAATATGTGATACCAGATTACCAGATGGTTCGCGTGTAAATGTTGTTCTTCCTCCTATAGCATTATGTGGTCCAACACTTACTATACGTAAATTTTCTAAGACACCAATGACTATAGAAAAGCTTATACAGTATGGTTCAATAACGCAGGAGATTGCAGATAAGCTGGAAATATTAGTAAGAGCCAAATATAACATTTTCATAAGTGGAGGTACGGGCTCAGGAAAAACAACATTTCTAAATGCCTTATCTAATTACATTCCGAAAGATGAACGTGTTATTACAATTGAGGACTCAGCAGAACTTCAGATAACAGGAGTAGATAACCTTGTAAGTCTTGAAACAAGAAATGCCAATACATCAGGTGCAGGACAGATTACAATTCGAGATTTGATTAAGTCATCACTGCGAATGAGACCAGAAAGAATTATAGTTGGTGAGGTTCGAGGCGGAGAAGCTCTTGATATGTTACAGGCTATGAATACAGGACATGATGGTTCATTGTCAACAGGACATGCGAATTCAACACAGGATATGTTAAGCAGACTTGAAACAATGGTTCTTCAAGGAGCAGAAGGTCTTCCACTTGAGGCTATAAAACAGCAGATTGCATCAGCAGTTGATATTATAATTCATCTTTCAAGACTTCGTGATAAATCGCGAAAGACAATGGAAATCACAGAAGTTGTTGGAGTAGAGAATGGCCAGATTATTCTTAATCCATTATATAAGTTTGAAGAAGATGCAAACAGTACGCTTGAAAAAGTTTCGGGAAGTCTTAAGAGAACTGACAATAAGATGATTAATGATTTTAAGTTAAAGCTGGCTGGTATAAGAACAGAGATATGAGGTGAAGTATGATAGGAAAAAAGAAAAAGAAAGAGCAGGAACCACAGTATTATATGTCAGCAACTAATATTCCAACATATAATTATCGTGTATACAATATGAAGCTAATTGAGAAAATACTTTATTTCATTTTGGCATTTGTTGTGGGTGCGGCAGTAGGATATTTATTCTATGGAGGAATTGGCAAAGATGAATTTAATCAGCCGACCAGATTAACGTGGATATTAAATATTATGATTCCATCAATTGTAGGTGTTATTGCAGGTAAATTATTTATACCAGTAAGAACTAAAGCTTTAATTGAGAAACAACAAAAAGAAATAAGTCATCAGTTTAGAGATATGCTGGATTCGTTAACAACATCACTCGGTTCTGGAAAAAATATAAATGATTCATTTATAAATGTATATGGGGATTTAAAAATTCAATACGATTCTGATGCTTTTATTTTAAAAGAATTGGAAGTGATTATAGCTGGAATACATAATAATATTGCTATAGAAGATGTACTTGATGATTTTGGAAATAGAAGTAACAACGAAGATATAAAGAGTTTTGCAAATGTATTTAGAATTAGCTACAGAAAAGGCGGTAATATCAAAGATATCATAAGAAATACACAGGAAATTTTATCAGATAAAATGGACATTGCAGAAGACATAGAGACTCTTGTTGCATCTAACAAGACAGAACAAAATATTATGGTTGTGATGCCAATTATTCTAGTGGGGGTTATTAAATTAATGAGTCCGGAATTTGCAGCTAATTTTGTAACACCAGCAGGTCTGGTATCAACAACAGTTGGTTTAATAACATTTATTATTGCATATTTCGTAGGTAAACAGATACTTGATATTAAGATTTAGGAGGGCGAATGTTAGGGTTATCGATACTTGATTTTATATTCATAATATTTGGAGCTGCTGCCTTGATAATATGGATGATTTTATTTATTAAAGGCAATAAATACAATTCTATGTTTGAGGTATTATCTGAGAATGAATTCAGATTAAAGGATATATATGGTATGGGATATGTAGTTCTTGAAATGATTGGATATAATTACAAGTCTAAAAAAGACAGAAAATTAAGACAAGAATTGGATGTGTTATATGGAGAAAAATATTCTGAATATTATTTAAGAGTTATTCATTCACAACAGATTACAATAGCATTATTAATTTTTGTAATATCGTTTGCACTGTATGGACTTACATCTGAAATATTAGCCTGCATTATTGGATTTGTGATGGCAGGACTTATGTATTATTATTTCGGAACTATGACATCAAAGAAAATATTAAAACGTTCCGATGAGTTATTACATGATTTTTCAGAAGTTGTTTCAAAACTTGCATTATTAACTAATGCAGGAATGATACTTAGAGAAGCATGGGAAGATACGGCATATACGGGTTCATCTACTATATATATTGAAATGCAGAATGCTTTAGTTGAAATGAATAATGGCGTTTCAGAAGTAGATGCTCTTTATAACTTTGGTTCTAGATGTATGATACCAGAGATTAAAAAATTCACCTCGACAATTATACAGGGTGTTACAAAAGGTAACAGCGAACTTACAATGATGCTTCAACAACAGAGCAAAGAAGTGTGGTCATTAAAGAAGCAGATTGTAAGAAGAGAAGGTGAGAAAGCAGCAGCAAAACTGCTTGTTCCAATTTGTATTATGTTTATTGGAATTCTTATTATGATTATGGTTCCAATATTTGCAAATTTGGGAGTATAACAGAGGCTTTATTAAAATTTATACATAGAGCAAAAGAATAATTTTATAAAGGAGGAATTTAAGATGATGCTTAATACTATGTTAATGTATGCGAACATTGCCAGATTAAAGGTAAAAGATTTCTTTAAAGATGAAAGTGGTGCAGTAGATATTGTAGCGATAGTTGTACTTATGGGTATAGTTGTTTTAGTTGCACTTGTATTTAAAAAACAATTAACAAATTTAGTTACAAATTTATTTGCAACTATTACAGGAAAAGCTACAGATGCAGTAACACAAGAATAAAATCAGAATTTAATGAAACCGAAAGGAATTTTCTGAGTAGGTTTCATTAATTAAATGGTTAAAGAGGATAATAAAGATGATAGAAAAATTAAAACAAAAAATGAATAAAAGTGAGAATGGTGAAGTAATAGTAGAAGCGACAATTGTATTTCCTATCATGTTTATTGTCCTTTTTTTTCTCATTTATATGGGAAATGCTTTTTATCTTAAAGCAAAAGTGGAATCAGTTGTTAAGCAGGAAGCAATAATAGGTGCTAATTATTGTGCAGATCCTATGCTCGAAACAATAAAGAAAACTGGAAGTGTACCGAGTCTTGATACATTGGAAACAGAGCCGTATAGATATATATTCGGTGGTATGGATTCTATAGAATTAAAGATTTCCCAAAATATTCAAAATGAGCTTGGTGCAAATACTATAGGATTTTTTAAAAATATGAAACCACAGATTAATACAGCGGGTGACAAAATTGCAAAATTTAATAATTATATAGTTTATTCAACATTTTCAGTAGATGTTGATTACAAAATAAAATTTCCTATAAGGCTTTTAGGAGAAAGTAAAGCAACTATACTTCATATAACAGCAAGAGCAGAAGTACCCGTGAATGATACAGCAGAGTTTATACGCAATACAGATATGGTTGTGGATTATGAGGAACAAACTAAAGTGGGGAATTTTATAAAATCAGCATTTTGTAAGGTTAATGATTTTATATCTTCATTTGCAAAAAAGTAGGGTGGTGAATTAAGTGATTAAATTTTTTTCAAAAACAAAAGGCGTTGTATCCGTATTTCTTGTAATAATACTTGTTCCAATGATGGTAATATCGGCATTGTTTGTAGATGCAAGCAGGGTACAGCTTGCCGGCAGCGTTGCAACATCTGCGGGGGATTTAGCATTAAATACGGCGTTAACAGATTACGATTCTTTACTTAAAGATATGTATGGTTTGTTTGCAACAGCACAGAATACAGATGATTTATATGAAAAATTGGAAGATTATTATAAGACATGCATTACATCATCAGGAGTAAGTTCAAGTGATGCAGATTCGTATGTTAACCAGATTATGTCTCAATTGGGAATGGTAGCAGAGAGCAAAGATACTAACGATATTTTAAATATGCAGGTTACAGATTTTACGGTTAGTAAAAGAACTGATACATCTCTTGCTAATGCATCTATATTGAAAAATCAGGTTGTTAATTTTATGAAATACAGAGCACCTATTAATACAGGTCTGGGATTTTTATCATCTCTTAGCAGTTTCACTACTCTTAGTAAACAGACAGAACTTGTTGATAAAAGAACAGAATATTATAAAGAACAGCAGACGGTTATGGAAACGGCACAGAGTGCGTGGAAATATATTAACGAATACAATAAGAGTGGGTTTGTAAATGATGAAAATTATTTTTCCGATATGAAGAATAATTTTGATGGATATGAAAGTGAATATAAGAGTTTAGCTAAAAAGCTAATTAAAGACTTGTATGATACTCAGTCATATAGTGGTTTTACTAATTATTCGTATTATATAAGTAATGAAAAAATAGAAATAAATGGAGAAGAAATAGAAGCTGCTGTGTTCTATACAAACAGTGATAGAACATCAAAACTAGATACTTATAATGAGTTATCTGATTATTCAGATAGAAAAAAAGCAACATCAGATGATATTAAGAAGTGTCTGGAGGATTATTACGAGGCTTTTAATGAATATAAAACAGCAGAAAGTAATTTGCCAGAATACAATGGAAATACATATGGATTACAGTTTCTTGTACAGATAAACAGAAAAAATACATATGAGAACTGGGTTTTTGCTATGAAAAACCTATATGAAAAATACAGTAAATTAAAAAACGCATATGAAAATGCAGCAACGAAAGAATCAGGTGATAGTGTAACAGAGGATTATTATACAATATGTGATGAAACGAATTCACATAAGCTTTCATATTATTATGATAAATCTATGAATGATTTTGATGTGTTAGCTGGAAATTTCGATAGTGTTATATCGGGATACAATAATACATTACAAGGTTATGCCAATAATGCAGATACCAGTACAGATGCAACAGCAAGCAGGATTACTGAATTATATAATCAGATTAATGGATATAGGGCAACAATAAAAAATGCTAAAGATAATATAGAATCAGCAATACCATACTTGAATAGTGTTAAAGAAAAAATAAAGTCAGATGGTTCACTAAAGCAAAAAGAATCAGAATGGAAAACATTTGCCAGTTCTTCTGATTTGAAAAATACTACTATGGCTAAGCAGGATTTGGCTGAAATAAATAATTTATCATCATATTTAAGAGAAGGTGATGTTGATAATCTTATTAACAGATTGAACAATATAAATTCACATCTTGGAAATATGCTGAATGAAATTGATAGTTATACATTTTTCGGTACACCAATTGGAGAGATAAGTGATTATTCAACTTTTACGTATATTTTAAGTCGGAGTATAGGTGATAATGCTTTGAAAAATGTTTCGACAGACAGTACAGAACTGGATAATCAGGCAGACAGCTGGTGCAATGGACAGTACAGTGTTGGTTCTTCTGTGGATGTATCATGGGAAAATCAGTCAGGTACACAGGCTAATCTTATCAAAGATAAGCTTGAGTTTTATTCATATCTGTACACTCATTTCAATGTAGGTGATGTTTCAACTTCAACAGAGGAGAAAACAGAAAATACATCAAGTGATAATGGTAAAGCATTATATAACAGCATAAAGGATAAATCTAAAAGCGATGCTGAATCAAGGGCAACAACACCTGCTGCAAAGAGCAGCAATGAGATAAAATCAGGTGCTGACCTTCCATCAGGTGGTTCAGGAGGAAGTCAGACAGCATCTGCATCAGTATCAGCTGGTGATAGTGCGGCTAAAGATACAAGTAATAGTCTTAAATCAATGTTTTCAGGACTTGCTGATAATATCGTAGGAATGGCAATGGAATTAAGGGATAATTTCTATTTTTCTGAATATGTTATGGGTATGTTCAGTTACGATACTATAGAAAAAGAAAATGAAAAAGAACATCCTGGAACAACGGTTAACTCAATAACATTGACACCTATTAACAGCGATAATAATTATGCTTATGGTTCGGAAGTAGAATATATAATATACGGTGGAAGTAATGGTGAAAATCTTGCTAAGGCATATGGTTCTATATATGGAATCAGATTAGGTTTTAATCTTATATATGCTTTTTCGTCTTCTGAAATAAGAGAAACAGCATTTGCAATGGCAACACCAATATCAGCGGCAACATTAGGCGTTATACCTGTTCCGCTTATACAGGCGGGAATAATAATAGGTCTTGCTTGTTGTGAGTCAGGACTAGATTTGACTAATCTTAAAGATGGTGAAAAAGTGCCATTGTTTAAGAATAAAGAAACGTGGCAGTTATCAATAACGGGATTAATAGACTATGCTAAAGGCAAGGCAGGAGAAATTGCTAAAAATGTTGATGCAAAAGTGATAGATGAGAGCCAGAAAGAAATATCAAAATTATTGGATATGACGGATGAAGAAATCAATAAAGATATAGATGAAACTAAAAAAAAGTTAGATCGTTATTTAGGCAATGCTTATGATACGCTCATTGAGCGACATGCTAATACGGTTATTCAGAAATTGACTACTTTAGCGAACAATGCAATAGAGGAATATGCAGTTAATCCATCTATAGACAAAGTTAATTATGTTTCATCTGCACTTGACAGCTGGCTTGCCGAAGAGGCAAATAATGTAGATACATCAACGGACATAGCGTATATAGTTAAGAGTCAGGCAGTAAATTATGTAAAACAAAATTGCATTGAAAAAGTAATAACAGCTATAGATAATGCAGGAAAGAATGTACAGGGGAATGTTGAAGATATTTCTAATCAATTATCAGGTGTTCTATCATCAGTCAGACAGGATATTAGTGAGGAGATAGATAAAGACGGAACGAAAATAGCTGAATATAAAAGTCAAATGATAAATGAAGTTAAAAATTCTCTTAATGATGGAGCTGATAAGCTTAAAGAGACACTGAATTCGAAGATAGATGGTATATTTGGAACTAGTAATGCAGGTGGCAGTATAGGAGATGCTGATAATACAGCAATGGCTTCAATTCTCTCATTTTCATATAGTGATTATCTTAGATTGTTTATGATTATAGGACTTTATACAAATGAAAAGGGAGTTATATTAAGAACAGCAGATGCTATTCAGTTAAATATGGCAAAACAGCCCAATAGAAGTGGTTTTAAAATGAGCAAAGCTTCGATGTATGTAGAATTAACAGCTACAATACAGATTAAGCCAACATTGCTTGCTTTACCATTGTTTGCAGATGTAAATGGTAATCCAAAAGATAATACCAACTGGTATACAATAGAATACAAAAACATAAAAGGATATTAAAGCTTAATAATTGAGATAGGTATAAGGGAGAAGTAATGAGAAAATTAATAGTGATATGTATAAGTGTAGTAACAACATTGACAATTGTGGCATGCGGAAATGATGGTCAGGTAAATAATCATGAAAGCAGTACAACTAAAATAGAAAATACAACAACAATAAATGAAACAGCCAATTCTAATAATGCATTAACAGAAATATATAACGTTCCGGCAAGAAATATATATATGAATGTTCCTGATTATCAGAAAATTGAAAGTAATCGATCGCAGTTATTTGTTATAGGAAGACAAATAAACATTGCTGTAACAGCTAATTGGAAAATTCAGGGGACAACGGTAGAACAGGCACATGCAGATATATTTAAGGATTATGTTCGTAATCTGCAGAATTATGCGCATATTGATGAGTTGAAAATTGAAAAAGATTCAAAACTTACTATCAATGGCATAGAAATGTATAAGTTTGAAGGAAAACTTGCGTGTCATGCAGAGACAGGTAATTATGAACTTTATACAATAGGTTATTCATTTGTTATGGACGGAATTCCCTGCAGTATTGAAGGAACAGTCTTAGATGAGTCACAACCGGAGAATATGATAAATCAGGTGAAAGATACTGTTAATGCAATGGCACAGACAGTAAGAAATACCAAATAATATTTTCAAATACGGAAGGAGAGATGGATATGAAAAAACGGATAAATAGAGAAAATGGTGTTGTTACTGTTGAAGCAACCATCTCTCTTACAGCGTTTATGTTTGCAATTGTAACAATACTCACGATAGTAAATATAGCATTAGTTCAGACAAAGGTAGCAGTTGCAATTAACACAACAGCAAGAGAATTGTCACAATACAGTTATTTATATTCATTAACTGGATTTAATAAGAGTGAAGCAGAACTTGCTGCGGCAGCACAGAATGGAACACAAAGTATTAATACAATAATGACAAATGTAGATACTGTTTTTAATGAAATACAGAATCTTGGAAATACTGGTAATCAGGAGTTTACCAATATAGATGATATTACTAATGCTATGGATTCAGCAATGACAAGTGTTGATAATATGCAGACAGCTGGTGGAAATATAGAAGAGGCAATAAAAGATATTGCTGATGATCCAAAGAAAGTTATATATGGAATGTCCAAGCTGGTGGCAAGTAAAGGTCTAGATTTTGCAAAGTCAAGATTGATTGCTGCTCCTTTATCAAAAGCAATGTGTAAAAAACACCTTGTAAATTCAAAGAATGGTAATGTTGAAGATAGTTTAAAGGAATTAGGTGTTGTAAAAAGAGCAGATAAAAATACATATCTTGATAGTCTTGATTTTACCAATTCAACACTGTTTCCAGGAGGTTCTAATGAAATAACTATTGATGTTTCATATGATGTTAAGGTTATTGCGCTTTTACCGATAAATCAAACATTTCATTTTCATCAAAAAGCGGTAACACATGGTTGGCTTACAGGTGAATCAGCATATCAAAGCCGTAAAGATAATGTGGTTACCAATAATACATTATGGACAGAAGCAACAGTTACAGAAAGAGCTAATTATATTCGCAATATGGCTATTAAAGATTTACAAGATGAAGGATATAAAAAAACGGCTGGTCTGACTGATGTTCAGATGTATAGTGCTGATAAAAAAGAATTTGTAATGATTTCATCAATGAATCCATTATATTCGGAGGATGGTGAAGATGTAAAAAGTGTTGAGGATTTAAGTATTGAGGCAATAAAAATGTCAATTGAACGTCTATGTGGAAAGATGAAGAGCACAACAGACGGTTTAAAGACAGTGGAAACCAAAACGACCAAAGATGGAACAACTACAAAAACGTCAGATGATTGTTTAGGGGCATTAAATAAAGTTGTTTTAGTAATTCCAGAAGATGCAGGGTTAAAAGAAAAAATGGAAGAAATCATAAAATTATCTGATACAAAAGGAGTAACGATTGAACTTGTACAAAGTTACGGAAATGGTGCAAGCAAAACAGCAAGTAAGAATAGTCAGGAGGGAGAATAATGAAAATAATAATTGAATTATTTACAACATTATTGATCCTGATAATTGGTTATCTTGTTACCTGTCAATATTTGAAAGGTGATAATTTTAAAAACATTAATAAAGAAAGTATAAGACCTGGACGTAACGAAATTATATATTTGTGTGTTGGAGTAATAATTAATATTAGTGTAATAGTTTTATTTAGCAATATATATATTGATACATCATTTTTAGAACAAATGAAAATGATTATTCTTATAAGTTTAATATATCCAATGGCAGTAGTTGATTATAAAGAACATAAGATACCTAATCAGTTATTACTTATAGCACTGGTTATAAGAATAATATTCTATGTATTTGAGTTTATTATTTCAAGAGAGGATGCAATTATTACCATTAAATCTGATTTGGCAGGAGCAATTATAATAGGAGGATTTTTCTTAATAATCTTATTAATATTTAAAAACAGTATAGGTATGGGAGATGTAAAGCTATTTGCATTAATGGGATTATATCAAGGATTACTTGGGGTTTTTAATTCAGTGTTTTTTTCTTTGATTGTGTCGTTTTTTATATCAATAATATTATTGATGCTTAAAAGAAAGAACAGAAAAGATGTGATACCATTTGGACCAAGTATATATATTGGTACTGTTGTAGGCATATTTTTAACAGGATTATAGAAAGGCGTGAATTATGAAAAATTATAGAAAATTAGTTCCAATAGCTGTGGTTGTAGTTATGGCTCTTTCTTGGTATATGCTTATTTCAAATAAATTAAGCGTAGATAGAGAATATAATAAATATCTGACTGAAGCAAGAAATTATGCAGATATTAATGTAACTAAATATGCTGTAGAGAATTACAGTAAGGCAATTAGCGTAAAATCCTCAGTCGACTTATATGAAGAGGTAGCTGATTATTATTCAAGACAAGAAAACAGTTATGATGCTTGGCTTGCATGGTGTGAAAAATTCATTGAACAATATCCTAAGAGCTCAGAAGCATATGATTGTATATTACAGAATTATATGTCCGTAAAAGATTATGCTAATTGCTATTCGATATTAGATATAGCAGATAAACGCAATGTGTCGTCAGATTATATTGCAGCATTAAAGAGTGAAATAGAGTACAAATATAGAATTGATATGAATTCCTATGATGATGTGTCTGTATATGGTAACAATTTCTGTGCTGTAAAAGTAAATAATAATTGGGGATACGTTGACAGATATGGAAATAATAAAGTTCAGAAAAAATATTCTGAAGCAGATGTATTTTCAGGTGCTAATTGTGCAGCAGTTGTGGATAAAAATGGTGATGCATATTTTATAGATAAGACTGGCGAAAAAGTAAAAGCAACAAATGAAAAATATAAGAAATTTGGAATCCTTATAAATGGAATAATGCTTGCACAAAATGAAAATGGTAAATATTCATATCTCGATGAGGATTTTAAAGTATTATTTGGAGATTATGATAATGCAACTGCTATAAATGGTGATATAGGTGCTGTAAAGTCAGGTTCTAAGTGGACTATTATAAACAAAAAAGGTGAAAAAATAGGTTCTGCCGAATATGATGATGTAATTATTGATGAAAAAAATATTGCATGCAGAAATGAAAGGTTATTTGTAAAAAAAGATAGTGGATACATAATGATAGACACATCTGGCAAACAGATAGGTTCAGACATATATGAGGATGCAAGATTATTCAGTGATGATACATATGCAGCAGTTAAACAGGGTGGCAAGTGGTTTTATGTTGATAAAGAAGGAAAGAAACATTCAGATAAAACATATAATGCAGCTCGTTCATATATGAACGGAATGGCTGCAGTTATGATTGACGGCAAATGGGGCTTTGTTGATTCAAATGAAGATATAAAGATAGAACCGACATATTATGGTGCAAAAGATTTTAACGAAAAAGGCAGTTGTTTTGTAAAAGTTGGCGATAAATGGCAGCTGCTTAAATTATATAGATTAAACAGGGAGGACTAAGTTATGGAATTTACATACGAAAATCAAGGAGCAAGTACATATTTAGTATATGAGGTAAAAGAATCGGATGTTGTAGATTCATTAAGTCTTGGTATGCTTACGAATAACAAAATTCAAGGTTTGGCACAGACATTATTTACTCAGATGAATGAAACGAGATATATAAAATATAATGTTTCATCAAAAATATCAGTAAGACAATTTTTTAATGGACCAGTTAATAAGAAAAGACTTCTTGGAGTGTTTAGTGGAATTGTTGATGGTTTATTATCAGCAGAAGATTATATGATTGATTCTAACGCAATTGTACTTGATTTAGATTATATTTTCGCAGATGTATCTACGTGTGAAGCGATGTTAATATGTCTTCCTATAAGTAATCTTGAAAGAGAAAGAACGGATTTGGGTGTATTTTTCAAAAATATAATGGTGAATACACAATTTGATTCTACAGAAAATTCTGATCACGTTGCAAAGATTTTCAATTTCCTTAATACTTCTCCAGCATTTTCACTTACAGATTTTAAGATGCTGCTTGAAGAAATCAGAAATGATGGAAATGTAACTGAGATGTTGTCAAATGTTAAGAATGAATCTATTAATAATCAGCAGAATATGGCTCAGAATAATATTAATAACCGAAGTGTTCAGCCACAGCAGGTACCTGTACAGCAGGCACAGTCAATTCCAGTGCAACAGCAGCAAAGAACAATTCAAGTACAGTCAAAACCGCAAAGTCAGCAGGCTCAGCAGTTTCAGCAGCCTGTAAGACCTATGCCTAATAATAGACAGATGAATATACCAAATGGTAATATGCCTAATCAGCCAATTAATCGTTCGTCACAGCAGTTCCAGACAAATCAGCAGTCAGGGACACAAAAGGAAATGAGTTTATTTTATCTTTTACAGCATTATAGTGCAGAAAATGCAGCTATATATAAAGCACAAAAAGCAGCTAAAAAGGCAAATGCTCAGAATAATATGGCTTCAGGGAATATGGGGATGCCAGAGGCTGGAAATAAGCATAAAAGAGATAAAAATCCCAAAATGCCAAAAGGACAGCCACAGTCTGGTAATTTTAATGTTCCAGGAATGCCAGAAGGCAATGGAATGAGAGTTCCATCTATGCAAGGAGGAAATGCCAGATCACCTATGCCAGGTATGAATGGGCAGCAGAATTTTGCAATACCGGGACAGCAGAATATGTCAATGGTTCAAAACAGGGTTAAGCAACAGAATGTTACTCAGCCACAGCAGTCTGTTCAAAATGAATATGCAGCCACAGAAGAACAGGTTGGTAATGTAAGAGCTGATTATAATAATCCATCACAGAATAAAGCACAGGAATATAATCAATCGTTTGTACAGACACAACAGCATAATCAGGAACAGCCACCTATGCAGGGACAGCAGATGAATTTTGGAGAAACTACCAATCTTGATATGTTAAGAAATGGCGGAACAACTGTTTTAAATCCAAGTATGAGAAACCCACAGATGATTTCACCTAACTTAATAAGGATGAAAAACAATGAGAAAATTATGATCAATAAGCCTGTATTTAGAATTGGAAAAGAAAAAAGTTATGTTGATTATTTTGTAAGTGACAATACAGCAGTAAGTAGAAGTCATGCAAATATTATAACAAGAGATTCTAAATATTATGTAATGGATACTAATTCGACTAACCATACATATGTCAATGGAAAAATGATACAGAGTAATATAGAAGTTGAAATAGAAAATGGCGATAAAATTCGTTTTGGAAATGAAGACTTTGAATTTAGAATGTTTTAATTATGGTTAATAGTAATAATTATTTAGGCTATATTAACATAATTATATGCAAAGGGAGGTAATAAATAGTGGATTTTATTATTTCTGCAACAACCGATATAGGAAATACAAAAAATACTAATCAGGATAGTTATAATGCCAGAGTTATTAGAACACAGTCAGAAAAAATGGCATTTGCAGTGTTATGTGATGGTATGGGTGGATTATCTAAAGGAGAAGTTGCAAGTGCTTCAGTTGTTAAAGCATTTTGTAACTGGGTTGATATGAAACTGCCAATATTGTGTGAAAATGGTTTGGAAGATGCAGATATTCAGAAAGATTGGTGTGGCATAGCAATAGATTTTAATGAAAAAATTAAAAATTATGGAAAAAAATGCGGATTAACATCAGGTGTTGGAACAACGGTTACAGCCATTTTAATAACAGAAAAGAAGTATTACATAATAAATGTAGGTGATACCCGTGCGTATGAAATAATGGATAAAGTGTCAGTTCTTACTAAAGATCAGACAGTTGTTTCAAGAGAAGTAGAACTCGGGAATCTGACAGAAGAACAGGCAAAATATGATGCCAGAAGAAGTGTTCTTTTACAGTGTATTGGAGCATCTGATTACATATATCCAGATATATTTATTGGAAATACCAAAAAGGATGCCGTGTATATGTTATGTAGTGATGGTTTTAGGCACGAGATAAGTAATGATGAAATATATAATTATTTAAATCCGTCAGTTATGCTTGATAAAGATATTATGAAGAAGAATATGGATACGCTTGTGGAGATAAATAAGCAAAGGCAGGAACGAGATAATATTACAGTTGTATCTATAAGAACATATTAGATAAAGGAGAAAAAAGATGCTTGAAGTAGGTTCACTTGTTGATGGCAAATATAAGATCCTTAGTAAGGTTGGACAAGGCGGTATGAGTGTTGTCTGGATGGCGATTAATGAAAAAGCTAACAAAACATGGGCTGTAAAAGAAGTGCGAAAAGATGGTGTTTTGGAATTTGAAGCCGTTAAGCAGGGACTTGTCGCTGAAACAGATATTCTTAAAAAGCTTAATCATAAAAACCTTCCTAGTATTATTGACGTTATAGATAATGAAGATTCATTCATTATAATTATGGATTATATAGAAGGTAATTCTCTTAATAAGGCTTTAGAAGAGTATGGAGCACAGCCACAGGAATATGTTATTGAATGGGCAAAACAGCTTTGTGATGTACTGGGATATTTACATTCCAGACAGCCGGCAATCATATATAGGGATATGAAACCAGCCAATATAATGTTAAAGCCAGATGGAAATGTAACACTTATTGATTTTGGTACAGCAAGAGAATTTAAGGAAAAGAACCTTGCGGATACAACATGCTTAGGTACAGTGGGGTATGCGGCACCGGAACAGTTTGGTGGAATGGGACAGACTGATGCAAGAACAGATATATATTGTCTCGGAGCTACATTGTTTCATCTGGTTACAGGCTGCAATCCAAGTGAACCACCATATGAAATGAAGCCAATAAGACAGATTAATCCTGAATTATCAAGTGGCTTGGAAAGAATTATTCTTAAATGTACACAGAGAAATCCAGATGACAGATATCAGTCAGCAGCGGAGCTTATGTATGCATTAGATCATTATAAAGTTATTGATGATGAATATAAAAAGAAGCAAAAAATAAAACTTAGTGGATTTATAGCTGCATTGAGTTTAAGTGTAATATTTGCTGTAAGTGGACTAAGCTTTAATATTGTTGCACATAAAAAGGCATCCGAAGAATATCAAAGAGTATTGCAAAATGCAGAGGATACATCTAATTATAATGAAAAAATAAAATTGTATCAGGATTGTATAGCAATACCAAATCAAGGCGGAAACAAAGAAGCTTATCTTGGATTAATAAGAGCGTTTCGTGATAATGATCATAATTTTACTGATAGCGAAGCTAATACATTAGACAAGCTGATATCGAATAATAGGGATGAATTAATAAAGAATCCTAAGGATTATGCGGATATATGTTATGAAACTGGAAAGTTATATTGGTATTACTATCAGGAAAATGCTAATAAACTTACCTCAGCTATAAATGCCAAAAACTGGTTTGGAAAAGTTAAAGAATATGCTCCAGATGGATATGAGAACAGAGGGACGGCAGAAGTTTATTATGCAGTGGGAGACTTTTATTCGACAATAACAGAATTACAAAAAACAGGTGAGGATAGAGGGATATATCAAGATTTCTTCAATAATCTTTCATTGCTTATGGAATCTGTTGGTAAAAATGACAATGAAACAGAAATCGTCCGTTTAGAGATGCTTGAATTAGCAAGAAGTTCTATACAACAATATGCTACCAAATTTAAAAGAGATGGAGTTGAAAAGCAGGACATAGATGCAATGCTTTCAGATATTGAATCAATTGCAAGTAAGATGGAAACTGATTTGACTTTAAAAAATAACATTTTAAATCTTTTGAACGATACGAAATTATCAGTTGCAATTGATTATGGAACTGGAAATGGAGGTAACTGATATATGTCAATAGAAAGATTACAAAGTATGTCGACAATATTTTATATAATTGCAGTTGTTTTGCTGTTTATAGCAATTGCTTTATTTTTCCTTTTGGATATAAGAAGGATAATTGGAGATTTAACTGGAATTACAGCACGTAAAGCAATAGAAGATATTAGAAGACAAAATGAAAATACAGGAGAAAAAAATTATAAGTCAAGTCCTGTTAATGTTGCAAGAGGAAGGCTTACAGATAAAATATCACCATCTGGTAAATTAATAAAAAGCACAGGTGGAATAGGAATTTCTCCACAGACAGAAAAATTCAATACATCAGAACTTAGTCCTGATACAGGAAATACGGAAGTGCTTAATACAGGAATGAATGAAACGACAGTATTATCACATTCAACTAATGAAACAACAGTATTAAATAAAGAATTTTGTATTGAATTTGAAATTGGATATGCAGAGAGTAAAGAAATTATAGAATAGGAGAAAAATTATGAAAGGCAAAAGAAAGCTTATAGAACGTATTAATGCATGGTTTCTTGTAATATTAATGGTTATTTCAATTATTCCATTTAATGTATTTAGAATACGAGCTAAAGCAGATTCACAGACTAATGGTTATTCTATTACAGTCAAGGACGAAGCTGGTGCATTAATTGATGGCGTTAATATTGAATATTTAATAAAAGCTGGAAGTGAAAATAAGTCGGGTAATGTTGTGACAATTAATGGTATTGCGTTAATTGCAGACATAACCTCCGATTTAATTGCGAATGCAGCAACAGACGGAACGACAGTAACTATGGATATTACAGCTACGAAAGATGGATATGTTAAACATACAAGTACTAATATACAGGTAGTCAATGACGTTGATAATATTGATGTTGAAATACATAAGAAAGCAATTGATGACACATTTGCTTTTACTTTATCAACAGCTGAGATAAAATATGGTGAGGATTTTACTAACACAGCTGCGAGTTCAAAAACAGACCGTGCTGGTACTGTAACATATAGTGTTGAGTCAGGTGATGAGTGTATAAGTGTAGATAATGATGGTGCTATAACTACACTGAAAGCAGGAAGTGCAACTATTAAAGCTGTATTGCCTGAGGACGAGAACTATCAGGAATCACAGGCAACATATACTTTAACTATAAATAAAGCAGATGATTCCAATTTTGAATTTAGTGATCCTGCTCCAGGGTATATTATATATTCAGAAAATGGAACATATGTTAATAAGGTATCTGGTGGTTATGGAAAAGGTGACATAACATATGAGATTGCCAGCGGAGATGATTATGCAACTGTAGATAATGATGGAACATTACATTTATTAAAAGCAGGAAGTGTTGTTGTTGAAGCAAAAAGGGCTGCTGATGATAAATATAAAGAAGTCAAAGCACAATATACAATTGAAATCAAAAAAGCATCTCAGAAAATGCTTCAGTTTGAAATAGAGACACCAGAAGATGCAGCTATAACAGATGGAACATTTAGTAACGAAGCGTCAGGTGGTAATGGTACAGGACAAATTATATATGAGATTACAACAGGTTCAGAGTATGCTTCTATAGAAGATAATACATCACCAGTTATAACATTAAAGAAAATTGGAACGATAGTAGTAAAAGCAACAAAATTAGGAGATGAAAGATATGAAGACTCTTCTCCAATAACTTATACACTTACTATTAAGAAGGCTCAACAGGAAGCACTAGAATTTTTAACAACTAATCCAGAAATTACATATTCAGAGAATTGGACTTATACTGTTGAAGCATCAGGTGGAAGTACTAGTTCTGCAATTGCATATTATATAGTTGATAACGGAAATAGAGTTACAGAGAATGATATTGCAAGTATTGACACAGCAACAGGTATTGTTAAATCTAAGGGATATAAAACAGGAATAATTACAGTAGAAGCGGTTAAAGGGGCAGATGATATATATGAGGAAGCTTCAATAGCCTGCAGTATTACAATAAAAAAAGCAAATCAAACAGAAGTTAAGTTTAATAAAAACACTGATAAAGTTACATATGGTGAAAATAATAATGAATACAACAATGTAGCTATAGGAGGACAATCAACAAGTGATATTAAGTATAGTGTAAAAGAAGTTAGTAATACACAATCAGGGGTTCCTTGTGCAGCCGTAGATGTGGATACAGGAAAAGTAACTATTAAGGGTTCTGGTACAATTACTGTAGTGGCTGTAAGAAATGGTGATGATTGTTATCTTGATTCCAATAAGGCATATTATACATTAACAATAGATAAAGCAGAACAGAAAGGCTTTAAATTTGATAATAATATGCCACAATCAATCAAATATAATGAGAATAATAATGAATATACATTAGCAACAACGGGTGGTAATGGAGATGGAGAAGTAAAATATTCAATTGTAAGTGGTGATGCTATAACAATTGATGGTAATAAGATTAAAGTAAAAAAAGCAGGAAAAGTAACTATTCGAGCAGAAAAGGCATCTTCTGATGGTTATAAAGCTGCTATTGATGAATTAACAATTGATATAAGTCCAGCAGAACAGTCAATTAAATTTAATGATACCAATACACAAAAAGTAATATATGGTAATAATTTTTCTAATGCAGCAGTCCCAGTAGAAAATATAAGTGTACCGGACAAAAAAGGATATGCAGTGGATACTGTTATAACTTATAAAGTTATAGAGGGTGCTAATATAGCAGAAGTTGATAATAATGGTAAACTTAAATTTAAAGATAATAGTATAGGTACGGTGACTGTAGAAGCTGTTAAGGCAGGTAATAATTGTTACGCAGCTGCACAGGCAACTTATACTATACAAGTAGAATATCTTGAAACACCTTCACAGCCATATACAATATCAGGAGAAAAGTCATCTGATAATATATGGTATAGAGGTGATGTTACTATTATTCCAGCAGCAGGTTATAAAGTTAGTTATTCTAATAATTTAACTAATAATATATGGGAAGACAGCTTGAAAATAACTGAAGATGGTTCACATACTAAAAAAATTTATTTAAAGAATGAATTAGGAATAACAGGAACTATAAATATATCATCAGACGAAATCAAGATTGATAAAACAAAACCACAAAATCTTACTATAAGTTATTCAAAATCAGTACATGATATTTTGTTACAGGGAATAACATTCGGATTTTATAAAGCACCAGTAAAAGTTACGATAGAAGCAGAGGATTTGACATCAGGAATAAAGTCATTTGCATATTCTTATAAAGTAGATAATGGTGTAAGTGGTGTAAATGCCGGAAAGAGTGATGTTGTAATAGCACAGGGAGATAATGCTTTTAAGTCAGATGGTAATAAAGCTCAGGCAGTTTTTGAAATACCAGCTCAGTTTAGAGGAAAAGTCAACTTTACTGCAACGGATTGTGCTGATAATAAAAGTGACATCTGTATTGATAATGATAAAACAATAGTTGTAGATGAAATAACAAAAGGAGTTAGCGTATCTTATGATAATAATGATGTGAAAAATTCATCTTATTATAAAGCAGATAGGACAGCAACAATCAGTATAGATGAAGATAACTTTTTTGTAGAGAGCCTTGAAAAATTAACTGATGCATCAAGACCAGATGAGATTATATCAGAACATTTAAATATAACTGTTACCAGTATAAATGATGAAGGTGTAACTACTTCAAAAAAGTATCAGAATAAGGACGATTTTAAAGAGTGGTTTAACAAAGGAAGCGATGGTATATGGAGAGCATCTATTGAATTTACAGAAGAAGGCGATTATACATTAAATATTCAATACTCAGATTTTTCAGGAAATGAAGCAAAACCATATACAAATAAATTTACGATAGATAAAACTGCACCACAGGTTAGCATAGAATTAGATAAAGAAGATGCTATAAATGGAGAGTATTACTATAGAAAAGCAAAGGCGGACATAGTAATTAAAGAGCATAATTTTGACCCTTCAGATATAAATGTAAACTGTGTTACTAAAGATGCAGATGATAAATCTGTTAATGTCAAAGATTATCAGAAATTATTAAGAGAAGGTAATTGGGAGCAACAGGGCAATACTTATACACTTAGAAATGTAGAATTTGATACAGATGCTATGTATTCATTAAAGATAGATTATAAAGATATGGCAGGAAATTTACAGCAAAAAGAGGCTGAGACAGAATTTTGTATTGATAAGGAAAAACCAGAAAATCTTACAATAAGCTATTCAAAGTCAAAGAAAGATGTAATTTTGCAGTTAATTACATTTGGATATTATAAAGCACCTGTAACCGTTACAATTGCAGCAGATGATAAGACATCAGGAATAAAATCATTTAAATATTCTTATGAAGTAGAAGAAGGGGCAAGTACTGTAAATACTGGTAAAAAAGATATTGTAATATCTGAAGGTGACAAGAATTTTAAATCTGATAAAAGTAAAGCTCAGGCAGTCTTTGAAATTCCAGCCCAGTTTAGAGGAAAAGTCAGCTTTACAGCAAATGATAAAGCAGAGAATGTGAGTGAAGTTTTTAAAGATACTAAAACAACAGTGGTAGATGATATTAAACCAGAGATAAATATTACGATAGATGGAAAGAATAAAAGCAACCAATATGAAGAGTATTATAAAGATTATCCTGTTACAGCCAATATTCAAATAAAAGAAGCAAATTTTGACAAGGATTCTGATGACTTGAAAATAAAAGTTACAACAGAGTTAAATGATGGAACATTAACCGAAAAGACATACAAGGATAAGGATTTAACAACAGGATTTTCATATAATGATAAAGATGATATCTGGGTAGGCAGTATAGAGTTAAATAATGAATATGAAAGTAAAGATGCCAAGTATATAGTTAGTGTTGAGTATACTGATTACTCAGGTAATGCTGCGGATAAAGTAACGAAGCAATTTATTGTGGATAAAACAGACCCAGTTGTAAAGGTAGATTACTCTAATAATGATGTACGAAATGATAAATACTTCAATGCTGATAGAACAGCTAGAATAACAATTATAGAGCACAACTTTAATTCAAATGATGTAGAGTTAAAAGTAACAAATAACAAAGCTGTTGATAATGTTGCAGATTTTGCTTCATACTTAAAGAATCCTTCAAGCTGGACAAATAACGGAGATATTCATGAGGCAGAAATTCCATTTACAGTTGAGGCATATTATACATTTGATATTTCATATACAGATATGTCAGGTAGAAAAAACACCTATGTTGATTATGGCAATTCTAAAGCTGTTAGCGAATTTGTAATCGATAAAACAGCACCAGTCAATTCTGATATTACGATAGATAGTACTTCAGTTCTAGCTATAAACGGAATAGCATTTGAAAGATTTTATCGTAACGATATTACTTTAAAATTTACAACAGATGCTGATATTAGTGGTATTAAATCAATTAAATACCAGAAAATTAATCAATTAGCAGATTATGATGTGAACGGAATATGGAATAATTATGATTCACAAAATGGTGTTTTAATAAAACCTAGTGAAAAATTTGTAATATATTTCAGAGTAGAAGATATGTCTGGTAACGTATCAATTGTCAATTCAACAGGTATAGTTGTTGATGACAAAGCACCAAGTGGTGAAAGTGCAGCACCACAGATAGATATATTGCCTGATGGAGCTAATAAGAATGGTCTTCATAATAGTAATGTAAATGTTGCAATGAAAGTTATTGATCCTAAATATTCAGGTAATAATCAAGATGTTAATGGATATTATTCAGGTATTAATAAAATAACTTATAGAATATATACCAGAGACACAGATGCGGTCGAAACAGGAACGTTGTTGGATATAGCTTCAGATAATGTTGCAGGTGCAATATATGATAATGATAAACTTATAAGTTCTTGGAATGGTAATATTGTTATTGACTCACAGAAATTTAATTCTAATAATGTAATATTAGAATTAACAGCATTTGATAATGCTGGTAATGAACGAGTTACTAATAATGAAATGATAGGTCAGTATATAAAAATAGACACAACTTCTCCAATAATAGATGTATCTTATAATAACAATATAGCAGATAACAATGTATATTTTAAAGAAAGCCGAACAGCAAGAATTCAGATAACAGAGCGTAATTTTAATGCAGATGATGTTAATATAAACATTGTAAATACAGATGGTGTAATTCCGTCAATTTCAGGATGGGAACAGAACTCAGGCAGTGGAAATATGGATGATACTACTTGGATAACATATGTTACATATGATGCTGATGGAGATTATAGTTTTGATATTAATTATAGTGATATGGCAGACAATGCAAATCAATCAGTAAATTATGCAGAAGAAACTATTGCAGCTAATGAATTCACAATAGATAAGACTTTACCGGTAATAGAAGTTAATTATGATAATAATGAAGCTTCTAATGATAATTATTATAAATCGGACAGAGTAGCAACTATTACGATAACAGAACATAATTTTCAGGCAGATAGAGTTAATGTTAATATAACTGCAATGGATGATGGAAATGCGGTTTCGACGCCAGATATAAGTGGCTGGTCTTCAGATGGAGATAGAAATACAGCTACAATTAATTATAATAGTGATGCATATTATACATTTAGTGTTAGTACTAATGATATGGCGGGAAATATAAGTGAAGAATTTGCTGAACAGAACTTCTATATTGATAAGACACTTCCTGAGTTATCAATAACAGGAATTGATAATAATACAGCTAATAGTGGAACTGTAATACCAGTAGTTTCATATTCAGATACTAACTATGATGAGTCAATGGTTTCAATTACGCTTACAGGTGCTAACCGCAAGAGCGTGGAATTAGATGGAGCTTATTCAGATCAACATAATGGACGAGTATTTACATTTAACAATTTTGATAACAATAAAACCATAGATGATATTTATACACTGGATGCAAGTATAACTGATAAAGCAGGTAATACTTCTACACAGATAATAGTATTTTCTGTAAATAGATTTGGTTCAACATATGAGCTGTCTACAGAGACAGAATTTCTTAATGGAAAATATGTTAAGCAGGCGGAAGACATTATTATATCAGAAGTTAACGTTGATAGGTTAAATAATATTAGACTTATATTATATAAGAATGATGAGACAATTAATCTTAAGGAAAATGTTGATTATCAGATAAATATAACAGGTGGAAATGGTGAATGGTATCATTATACATACGTTATTTTTGCAAAGAATTTTACAGACAATGGAGTATATAGATTAACTATTCAGTCAGATGATGAAACTGGCCGTACACAGAAAACTGACCAGGATACCAAGAATGTGGAGATTCAATTTGGTATTGACGATGAAGCTCCAATAATTAATGTAAAAAATCTTGATAGCAGATCAACATATGCAGTTGAGGATAAGGATGTTGAGTTAACAGTAAGAGATAATTTAAAACTTAGTAAAGTTATTGTTGAATTGGATGGTAATGAATATAGAGTATGGTCAGATGATGAACTTGATCAAATTGTCAAAGATGGAGGTAACTTTACATTTAATATTAATGGAGATTCAACATCAGCCCATAATCTGCTTGTATATGCTGTAGATGCAGCTGGCAATGGTGAAAAAGCAATGGGTTCAGATGCACCATCGAATATTGTTAATATATCAGATTTTTATGTTACTACTAATAAATGGGTACAATATTTTAATAATAAGCCATTATTCTATGGAAGTATTATTGGAGTAGTGGTACTTGCTGGATTGGCAGTAACATCAATAACTTTGAAGAAAAGAAAATTAACAAAAGAGTCATAAGATGGAGGAAAATATGATTGAGTGTCTTAATTGCCATACAGTATGTGATGATAATGCTGAAATATGTAATGTATGTGGTATGAAATTAAATACAAGCATACAGTATGAGCAGAATAATAGTGAAGCTGGACAGTGGTATGATAACCAGTATGCACCTAAATTACAGCTTCCAAGTAATAGAAATATTGTAAAATACATAATTTTCAGTATTCTTACATTAGGAATTTATTCTATTGTAATAGAAAGCCAGATATCGGGTGAAATGAATATAGTAGCCAGTCGTGCCGATGGAAAGAGGACAATACCATTTTTAGGAATGCTGCAGATTTCGGCAATTACTTTAGGAATATATGGATTGGTTTGGAATCATTCATTTGCTAATAGAATAGGTGCTGAATTGAAAAGAAGAGGATACGATTATCAATTTGGTGCTAAGGATTTTTGGCTTTGGAATGTTTTAGGAGCTTTTATAATTGTGGGTCCATTCATATATTGTTATAAGAAATTGAATGCAATGAATATGATAAATGCAAGTTATAATATATATGGATAATAAATTATAAAGTATTAAGATAAGTAAGGGGTTATCGTGTAAAACGTTGTTGATATAATATGTAAATTATAATATTTATATATTATAGAGATTAAACTTAGCACGACAGCCCCCTTTACTTTTTCGTATTTGATTATAAAATCAGACAGGGGGATTTATGATTGTATCTGTAGACAAGAAAACTTTAAAATTAATATTAGTAATATGTATATTAGCAGTAAGTGTATGTGCAGTAACAGGTATAAATGAGTTGATTAAAACTGCCGATTATATGCAGGCAGATGGAATACTTTTATCAATTGACAGATATGTTGATACGGGATTAAATAATTATTCTGGCACACAAGTTATAAGATATAAAAAATATAGTTATATAGTGAATGATAAAGAATATATATGCCAATATAGAACATATCTTTTATTTAAATCTAAAATAGGTAGTCATAAAAAAATCTATTATTTAAGTTCAGACCCTCGAAAAGTAAGAGATGAATTTAAAATAAAAACATCAATAGCAGGAGGCATATTTTTTACTTTTTTTGGTGTTATGATGTTGTTATTTATACGAAAATCTAATGAAGAAACAATGGATTATCAAAAACAACCCAAAATAAAAATATAAAGTAAGAGGATATTAATAATGAAAGAAAAAGAATGGGAAAAGCTCTTAAGAATAAAGACAACTGGACGTGATGACACAAGGTCAGATACATTCAGGTATCCATATGAACCAACCTCATATGAAGTATTGGAAAGACTGGCTAATACAGGATTTATAGGCAAAAATAATATGTTGTTGGATTATGGCTGTGGAAAAGGCAGAGTAAGCATTTTTATGGCATATCAGACAAAATATCATTCTATTGAGATATTCAAGAGCGTGCTGGCGAATATTATAGACAGCTATTATGAGGCTCAAAGGGAAATGCTTATTATGTGTTATTATCCGTCAGATGAGTATCTTATGTGTCTGTCACAGGAATATAATGTGACATTTGTTGAAGAGATTGATTGCAGTGATGTATCGGACGGAGAGGCTGAGAGGGAGAAGATAGTTGTATATAGAGTTGGAGAGGGAGAATAAGAGATAAATATTATTTTGATTTTTTTAGAAATGGAAGTTTTTTATTAAATATATTATAGGAATAGGTATAAATTAATTTGATTTAAGTTAAATCTGAATTTTAACAACTGAAATATTTAAGCTGTTTTGATAAAAATTTAAGTTAATTGGTTGGAATTTGAGTTTATTTGCTTATATTTAAGTTGCTTAATTAATTAGCTTGGCTATAAAGATGAAATTATATTAAATTAATGAATATAATTTAAGTTACTTGCATATAAATAAAATGAATGTTAAGATTTATATAAAGAATTGTAAGCGTTAACATATAGTTACAAAAGCTAGTAATTATCTATGTTTCACGCACATTAAAATTTTATAACATAATAACAATTGAATATTAAGTGTGAAGATACTAGAGGTAATTATAGCCTTTAGTATCTTTTTATTTGGAAGAAGAAATGATTATGACAGCTAATGATGTAATGAAGCAACATAAGAAGTATGTGTGTCTTAATTATGAAATGAGATGCCAGCTCGAAAAATGCTAAAAGCAGGAATTTCTAAAACTGAAATTTCTCAAGAATTAGATATATCTGTACATACAATTAATTAAGAGTTACGACCTATGACAGCAACTAGAAGAGAAGCTATTCAATTATTGGAAAGAGTACCAGAAGATAAGCTGACTTATGTTGTTCAGATTTTAAGTAGTATTGATGGTTTGATAAGTATATCAGACAGACGCACAAAGAAAATTGATTTAGACCAGTTTGTTATGCCTACAACAGAGCGTGGCAGAAATGCAGATGAATATAAGAGATTTTTTATAATGTGTATAGAAAAGAATATACACGTTGTTACTTCTGCTATAACAGTAGAAGAATACCTGATATATTCTGAATAATGGAGAATAATATATCTTCTGATTTATTGTAAATCTTATGTAATAAGTCTTTGAAGCGATTCGGCTTCTGAATCTCAATATCTATATGTATTAACGCCTCTTTATAATATTGTAAGCTAATAATCTCATATGCACAATAAATAAAGTGAAAGATACCTCGATTATTTTTGTCACATAAGGACAATTATGTATCGAAAATGTAGAGCTTTATTTCACGAAATACATTGACATTCATCTATGTATATGCTAATTTTATACATAGATAATTATCAATACGAGGTGAATGAAATGAGATTAGCGGATGTTTCTTTAATATGCAAGGCACCTGGAGATTCAAACAGGCTGGAAATAGTGCAGATGTTGTCAAATGGAGAAAAATGCGGATGCAGGCTTTTGGAAAGATTTAGTATTACTCAGCCTACATTATCTCATCATATGAAAATACTGGTGGAGTGTGGGTTGGTTAATGACCGGAAAGAAGGCAAATGGCACCATTATTCCTTGAATTGTGAAACTTTAATAGAATTCAAAGATTCTATTGGCAGTTTGACGTGTGAGTCATGCTGTGACAAAAAAGATAGCTGTTGTTAGAGGGGGAATCCTGTTAATACTTGTAAAGATTGTAAATAAGACGAAAGGAAGTTTTCTATGACAGTAAGAGAAAAAGCAGAACTGATTGTAAAAGATATAAAGAAAGAACAGGGAACAAATCCGGTTGTCATTTTTAAACAGATAGCAAAGAAGGAATATGTCAGTATTCATGGACCGGAACACCATATATTAGATGGTGCAAGTTTGCTTGTAGCCTACAAAAACGCAGGAGGAGAGATAGACTTAGAACAGGCATTGGACAGGCTGATGGCAGAGGGGCTTCGGATGCCGGGGGCAATGTGCGGTTTATGGGGAATATGCGGAGCAATCACATCTATAGGTGCTGCACTTGCAATCATCGACGGAACAGGTCCGCTTTCAACGGATGGAACATGGGAAAATCATATGCAGTTTACCTCGAAAGCAATTGGAGAATTAGGAACCATAAACGGACCAAGATGCTGCAAGAGAGATGCAATGATAGCATTTAAGAATGGTATTGATTATGTGAATGCTCATTATGGAGTAACATTGCAATATGAACAAATGCAATGTGGATTCACAGATTTTAATGAGCAATGTATAAAGGAGAGGTGTCCATTTTATGAGTAATGTAAAAGTAGCTTTTATTTGTGTTCATAATTCATGTAGAAGTCAGATTGCTGAGGCTTTTGGAAGACATCTGGCATCAGATGTGTTTCAAAGTTATTCGGCGGGTACAGAAACAAAACTACAGATTAATCAGGATGCTGTCCGTATTATGAAGGAATTATATAATATAGATATGGAAGCAGAAGAACAGTTCAGTAAGCTGGTTAGTGATATTCCAGATCCGGATATTGCAATATCAATGGGATGTAATGTAGGGTGTCCATTTATAGGCAGACCATTTGATGATAATTGGGGACTTGAAGATCCAACTGGAAAAAGTGATGAGGAATTTAAGATAGTCATTGAACAAATAAAGCATGATATTTTGGAGTTAAAAAGTAGATTGAAACATAATGGAATTTAATAAACTTTTGTTTGTCTGATTGAGAAAATTAATAACAAATTTACTCATCACTTTAACCATAACAGGTTATCAGTAACCAGATTATTAAATAAAATGATATGAGATAAAATTAAGTAATGGAAATAGATAATAATTATTGATTACTATATATGAATATGCATATTATGTACGCACACAATTGTACTGCTTGATTAATATCACTTACGATATCAGAAAAATTATATTTTATAAGGAGGATTATTTATGTCAGAGATTAATATAAGTTATTTTAAAAGTATCATAGATCAGGATAGAGCCGCAGTCGTTATATGCAATCTTAATCATGAAATAATATATATGAATCCTGCTGCGGTTGTTAATTATGGAAAGCGTGGCGGAGACAAGCTGATTGGCAGAAGCTTGCTGGAATGTCATAATAAGGAATTACAGGAAAAGATAAGACAGGTGACAGAATGGTTTGCACAGGACGAAAGCCATAATATTGTGTATACATTTCATAATGAGAAGCAGAATAAAGATGTATATATGGTGGCACTTAGAGATAGTGGCAAGCTGATTGGATACTATGAGAAGCATGAATATCGAGATAGAGAAACAATGAAAATGTATGATTTATGGTGAGTTCCACCTAATGAGGAAGTAATAAAAAATATTGTAGACTGCTTTCTGTGCAAAACCAATGTTCATGTCAGATATCAGAGATACCTTGATGACTGCTATTGGCCAGATTCAGGCAGATACGCGCTCTGAATGATCCGGTACTGGCTGGAATCAACATTTTTGCCATGACTGCAAATGCATTTGATGAGGACAGAAAAAAGCACTGGAATACGGTATGGATGGATTCTTAACCAAACCAATTGTTATTGAGGAATTGATCAGTACATTACAGAAAAAACTGGATTAGTTAAGAAAAAATAAAGTGATGCTAAGAAAACGTACGGTGATAATTGGCAGAATAATGCGGGTGAGGCAGATCATATTGATCCGTTAGCTAATTTTGTTAAATGTCATAAGCGTAATCTATTTATATCAAAAGAAGATTTAAAAGATATAGGAAATAGAGATGATAATATTCAGATATTTTCAATTATATGCGTTATTGTGTTAAAAATATATCGGCCTATATTGCAAAATATACAATAAATTGTACAAAATTACTAAAAATATTCAAAATGATTATATAAAAATAGCAATTGTACCCAATAAAATAATGTGATACAATCAAGGAAACTAAAACAGAAGAAATAGTTTCCTTGATTTTTTGTTTTATAAGCGTCACTGATACACAACATTAAAAGGAGCATTATGAATAATAAAGAGAAGATTTTACAGGCAACGATACAGGCATTTAATCAAAAAGGCCTTAAATTTACAATGGACGATATTGCATCTATTCTTGCAATGAGTAAGAAGACAATATATACAATTTTTAAAGATAAGAACACTCTGTTTATGGAGATGGTAGATTATCTGTTTGACACGATTAAAGAGAGCGAATCAGAGATAATTGAAGATAATACATTATCAACAATTGAGAAGATAAGACGTATTCTTGGAGTTATGCCTGAGAGTTATAAAGATATTGATTTAAGACAATTATATATGTTAAAGGACAAATTCCCGGAGATATACAGACACGTTGAAGAACGTCTGGAGAATGGATGGGAGACAACGATTAAGCTTTTGGAACAGGGGATTGAGGAAGAAGTGATAAGACCGGTTAATGTATTGATGTTTAAGATGATGATGGAGGCATCAATAGAACAATTTTTCCAAAGAGACATTCTTATAAGGGCAGGAATGACATATACACAGGGACTTGATGAGATTGTGGGAATATTATTAGATGGCGTGGCAGTTAAGGAAAGTCATTGAAAATAAAAAGGAGGAATATATAATGCAGGACAAATCAAAGGTTATATTTAACAATGAAATTGATAGAAAGGCATATAGAAAAGCTATTAATTCCAAAAAAAAATACGCAAGAAAATATGGTGATGACAGCAATGCCGACTATAAGGTGACAATAAAGAAGAACAAATACATAGGTGATATGCTTGGCGTGTATGATGTGAGGGTTGCAGATAAGCCTGCAAGCGTATCTAACGGTAATAAAGAAGAATTTGATACTGATAAAGGTATTATAGTTGGCAATATAAGAATGGGTTTTGGACATTACAGAATATCAATGGCGATTGCTTCAGCAGCTAATGCACTTGGATATGTTCCTTACTGGATGGATCTTAATTCTTACGATAATACAACCTGTACTAAAGTTATAAGGGCACAGAACGACCTGTATTCGCTTGGTTCAAGGTTATCACAAAAGAGCTGGCTGTTTAACAGACTGGTGTGGGAACCAATGAATTACGAGGGTTTCAGGAAGCTTTCCTATAACGCTTCAGACCAGAAGAATGCAGAGCTTATGGCACCTGTATATAAGAATGTTCCTAAGAATATTCCGGTTATTGCAACTCATGTATGGCCGGCACAGGCGGCAGTACACGCAGGTATGAAAAATGTTGTTAATGCAATACCGGATAACTGGCCAATGGCATTGCATTTGTCAGAAGGAAGTATTCATACAGTCCAGACTCATTATGCTTATCAAGGTTACAGGATACTTAATGGAATGGACGGCAATAAGGTGTTAAATGAAATGCCAGCAGATAGTCTTGTATACACAGGACATTATATCGACCACGAGCTTGTAGCTAATATTGAGGCTGACTGCAATGCAAGAATAGCAAGAAAACAGAACGGAAAGCCTATGAGATTTCTGCTTACAATTGGTGGCGCAGGTGCACAGAAAGAGATATTTGCCCATATAATTAAATACCTTATTCCTTATATTAAGAAGAATAAGGCAGTGTTATATGTTAATGTTGGTGATTATAAAAATGTATGGGACGAACTTATAAGAGATATCCCACAGATGAGAGAACTGGCAACTGAGCATTTTGACAACTGGAAAGACACCAAGGCATTTGCCACGAAGGCATTATCAGCCAGCCAGATAAACAATTCTGATGTAGTAACAGATAACAATAGAGATGATAATTCTAAGAATATTACAGCAGATAATTCAAGTGAAGACACATCTGATAATATAACAGGTATACATGGCTTTTATCACAAGAATATATTCGAGGCAGTGTATTGTACTAACCTTTTGATGAGGAGTGCAGATGTGCTTGTTACAAAGCCAAGTGAATTAGCATTCTATCCAGTGCCAAAGTTATTTATAAAGCGAGTTGGTGGACACGAACAGTGGGGTGCTGTTCATTCAGCAGAGATAGGTGACGGAACACTTGAGTGCAGGGATATACCTCATACTTTACAGATGATAAAGCTGTTTATGGAAGATGATACATACATTATAGATATGTGTAAGAACATCAAGAAGAATAAACAGATGGGTATATATAATGGTGCATATGAGGCTGTCAAATTAGCAGTGAATATGAAGAAATCAGACATTTAATACGGCGTGCAGTAATCAGGAACTTGAAAAATATGAAGAAATCGGACATATAGAAAGGAAAGAGGTAGCGTATGGGGCTTAATAAGAAAGAAATGGCATCTTATGGCATAGGTGCAGTTGGCAAAGATATGGTTTATATGTTTTGTGCAAGTTATATTCTGTATTATTATCAGGATATACTTGGGGTTAGTGCGATAGCAATGGGGATTATACTTCTTGCGGCACGAGTATTTGATGCATTTAACGATCCTATAATGGGTGTAGTTGTTGCAAAGACAAGAACCAGATGGGGAAAGTTCAGACCCTGGCTGTTTATTGGAACATTGCTTAATGCTGTTGTATTATTTCTGATGTTTTCTGCACCACCAACACTTGATGGCGGCGGACTTGTTGCTTATGCCGCAGTAACTTACGTTTTGTGGGGCGTTACTTATACAATGATGGATATTCCTTATTGGTCAATGATACCTGCATTTACAGAGGGCGGCAAGGAAAGAGAGAATATGTCAACAATGGCACGTTCATGTGCAGGCGTAGGTTCAGCACTTGTTACAATTATTACAATGCAGTGTGTATATATGCTTGGAAAGGGCAATGAATATGCAGGTTTTAAATGGTTTGCACTTATAATATCAATACTGTTCTTTGCTGCAATACTTATTACCTGTCTTAATATTAGGGAAAAATCAACAGTTGATGTTGAAACAGTATCAGTAAAGCAGATGTTCAAGGCACTTTTCCAGAATGATCAGGCTGTTACAGTAGTTATAACAATTGTTCTTATTAATACATCTGTGTACATAACTTCTAATCTTGTCATATATTTCTTTAAATATGATTTTGGCGGTGCAGACTGGTACAACGGCTATACACTATTTAATACATTTGGTGGTGCAATACAGATATTATCAATGATGGTATTGTTCCCGCTTCTTAGAAAGTTTTTGAACACAATAAAGATATTTTATGTAAGCTTTGTTATGGCCATTGCTGGTTATATAGTTTTATTTATTCTTATATTCACATCAATGTCGAGTGTGTTTATTTTATTTATTCCAGCATTTTTCATATTTGCAGCAAATGGAATGTTATTAGTCTTAACGACTATATTTCTGGCGAATACGGTTGACTATGGCGAATTTAAGAATAAGCGAAGAGATGAGAGCGTTATATTTTCAATGCAAACATTTGTTGTAAAGCTTGCTTCAGGTATAGCCGCATTAGTTGTGTCAATATGCCTTTCAGTATGCAGGTTAAGCAGTAATACAGACGTGGTGGCAGATGCTGTGGCTGGTGGTTCGGTAGTAGGACTTAGAATGACAATGACAGTAATTCCGGTAATAGGTCTGCTTATTGCAGTATTTTACTTCCACAGAAGGTACATTTTAACAGAGCAGAAAATGGAAGAGATATCGGAAAGAATTAAGGAGAGCCATTAATGATAACGATTAATAATAATATGTATGTGCTTGATACTGACAATACATCTTATGCGTTTGCCGTGCTTGGAAGCGGGCAGTTGGAGCATTTGTATTATGGAAGAAAGTTACACGCCAATGAGGCTGTGATGACAGAGAAGCATACATTTATTCCGGGCAATACTAATGTATACAATAAAGATTATTCGTCTTATTCGCTGGAAGATGTGTGCCTTGAAATGTCATCATTGGGAAAAGGCGATATAAGAGAGCCTTTTATCGAAGTCACATATCCTAATGGAAGCAGTACAACGGATATGGTGTTTGACAGGGCAGAGATTATACAGGGCAAGGAAGAATACGATACGCTTCCGGGGTCTTATGATGATAATGGAGAGGTTGAACAGCTCGTTATCTATCTTAAGGACAGGAATTATAATCTCACACTGGAGCTTCATTATTATGTATATGAAAAATGTGACATTATAACGAGAAGTGCGAAGCTTGTTAATTCAGGAAATGAGAGCGTAAGGCTTGAAAGATTAATGAGTATGCAGCTTGATTTAAACGAGAGTGATTATGAATTGTCGTTCTTTAATGGTGCGTGGGCAAGGGAGATGAATAGAAGCAGAATATCCCTTCGTGCCGGTAAGTATGTAAATGAGTCTGTAACAGGAACATCATCGAACAGAGCTAATCCATTTTTTATGATAGGAAGAAGTTCAACGACAGAAGATTATGGCGAATGTTATGGATTTAATCTTATATACAGCGGCAATCATTATGAAGCGGCACAGGTTAATTCATATGGTAAATTAAGGCTTGTATCGGGAATTAATCCAGCTACATTTTCTTATATTATTGAAGCAGGAAAATGCTTTGAAGCTCCAGAGGCAGTGCTTACCTATTCATACAAAGGCTATAACAGGATGAGTCATAATATGCACGAGTTTGTAAGAAAGCATATTGTGCGTGGAAGCTGGCGCGACAAGGAAAGACCAGTTCTTATTAATAGCTGGGAAGCGGCATATTTTAATATTAATGAAAGAAAGCTTGTGAAGCTTGCAAAGGCGGCTAAGGATACAGGTGTTGAACTGTTCGTTATGGATGATGGCTGGTTTGGTGAGAGAAATGACGACACAAGTTCATTAGGTGACTGGACACCGAATAGCAGAAAGCTTCCAAATGGAATAGCTGGCATTGCGGATAAGATAAAAGAATCCGGGCTTAAATTTGGAATATGGGTTGAGCCTGAGATGGTGAGTGTGAATAGCAGATTATATGAGGCACATCCTGAATGGGTAATTGAAATACCAGATGTAGAACATTCAGAGGGACGTAACCAGAGAATTCTTGATTTAACCTATGAATCTGTTCAGGACTATATAATTGAGAAGATGAGTGAGGTGTTCTCATCAGCAGATATATCTTATGTAAAATGGGATATGAATAGAATATTCAGCGATTATTATTCTAAAAATCTGCCACCTGACAGGCAGAAGGAAGTATCGCATAGATATGTGTGCGGCTTGTACAGATGTATGAAGGAGCTTACTAATAGATTTCCTGACATATTATTTGAGGGCTGTGCGGCAGGCGGCAACAGATTTGATCTGGGAATGTTATGCTATTTTCCGCAGATATGGGCAAGTGATAATACAGATGCGCTTTGCAGGGCACAGATTCAGTATAATTACAGCTATGGTTATCCGTTATCGTGTATTTCAGCTCATGTATCGGCAAGCCCTAATCATCAGACATTAAGAAATATGCCGTTAGAGAGCAGATTTGCAGTTGTTGCATTTGGGCTTCTTGGCTATGAATGTAATATGTGTGATATGAATAAAGAGGAATTAAATGCTGTGAAATGTCAGATTGAACTGTACAAGAAGTTAAGAAATGTATTTTTTACTGGTACATTTTACAGGACAGAAAGCTTTGAAGAAGAAAATGCAGGTAATGCGAGTGTATTAAATAATGGTAAAGGCAACAGGGCAGAATGGACAGTAGTATCAACGGATAAGAAGAAAGCTGTCGGATTAATTATGCAAAAACACGTTATACCTAACACACAGTATGCCTGTTACAGGGCTAAAGGACTTGATGAGACCAGAAAGTACCATTTTTATAACAGAAGACTTCAATATGATATTAAAGAATTCGGGGAGCTTGTTAATACAGTATCACCAATACATATTAAGCAGGGTTCGATGTTACAGGATATATTGTCTAAGCTAAAGAAAATGGATGGCGAGACAGAAGATTATGTTGCGTATGGAGATACACTTATGTATTCAGGTGTTAAGTTAAAGCAGGGTTTCAGTGCAACTGGATATAATGAAAATGTCCGATTTTTTCAAGACTTTGCAACGAGATTGTATTTTATGGAAGAGGTAGAAGATGATGGTTACATCACAATTATATAATACTACTGAATTAGCTGAAGTAATTGGTTCGGGTGGCATTGATAATATATTAAAGGATTTATATATTGATAAAAGTCAGCTTGAATACCAAAGAAAAAGATATATTAATGCGTTGAACTGTTTTACGCAGCTATATGGCGAAGGGGAAGTGTCTGTATTCAGTGCGCCGGGAAGAAGTGAGATTGGCGGTAACCACACAGACCATCAGAATGGAAAAGTTCTTGCTGCTTCTATTAATCTGGATATTATTGCAGTAGTAAGACCAGTGAATTCCAAGGATAGTGTGTCAGAGGAAGGCAGTTTATCTGGGAATAGTGGTGTTAATGCCGGTATTATAAGAATTGTGTCAGACAATTATCCAATGATAGAAGTGGCATTATCGGACACGGATATTAATAAGGAAGAATACTCAACAACCAAGGCACTCGTTAAAGGCGTGCTTGCTGGTTTTAACAAGAAAGGCTTTAAAACGGGAGCATTTGAGGCTTTCATAACAAGTGACATACCTATGGGAGCGGGACTTTCATCATCTGCGGCATTTGAGACACTTATAGGAACAATACAGTCACATATATATAATGCTGGAAAAGTATCGGCAGAAGATATTGCGGTTATCGGACAGATGGCAGAGAATGAGTATTTTGGCAAGCTTTGTGGACTTATGGATCAGATGGCATGTTCGGTTGGCAATATGGTCTATATCGATTTTAATAATAAGGAAAATCCAGTTGTTAATAAGCTTGATGTGGGTATTAAAAAATTCGGATACAGCCTGTGCATAACTGATACTAAAGGTTCACATAAGGATTTGACAGATGATTATGCAGATATCCGCCGTGAGATGAATGCAGTTGCAAGTTACTTCGGACAGGAGGTTCTTCGTGGCATTACATTAAAGGATATACTTGATAATTTTAAAGAGCTACAGGAGAAGTTCGGTGACAGGAGCATACTAAGAGCAGTTCATTTTATAGAGGAAAATGAGAGAGTAGAAAATGAAGTAAATGCTCTTATATCTGGAAATATTGATGAATTCTTAAGGCTGGTATCAAAGTCTGGTGATTCATCTTACAAATATCTTCAAAATATATATTCAACCAAAGATACTGCCAATCAGGGCGTTTCACTTGGACTTATGATGAGTGAAATATTCTTAGGTGATAATGGTTCATATAGTAATGGTGCATACAGTAATGGAGTATGCAGGGTTCACGGAGGTGGATTTGCAGGAACAATACTTGCAATTGTTAAAGATAATGCAGTAGATGAATACAGAAGAAATATGGATAAGATATTCGGTGATGGTGCAAGTATGATATTACAAATCAGACATTGCGGAGGTGTCAGAATAATATGAAAGATATAGACGGTCTTATATTAGAGCTTGTTAATTATGCTTTAATGAATGAACTGATAGAAGAAGATGACAAGATATATGTAACTAACAGACTGCTGGAAGTCTTTGAAAAAATCGGACTTGATACAGACAGTGAGGCAATTAAGGGTGATGTTGAGAGCAAGAAGCATATCACAAGAAGAATAGCCGAAATTCTCTCAGACTGCCTTGAAACAGCCATAAATGACGGACTTATTGAAGATACCCAGCTTAACAAGGATTTATTTGACACTAAGATAATGGGTGTACTTACTCCAATGCCTTCTGTTGTGAGAAAGCATTTTAAGGAGCTTTATAATAATAGTCCTAAGTTTGCTACAGATTATTTCTATGAGCTTAATAAAGCCTGTAATTATATACGCTGTGACAGAATTGAGAAGGACCAGAAATGGAAGTACAATTCAGAATATGGCACTATAGATATAACGATTAATCTGTCAAAGCCGGAGAAAGACCCGAAGGATATAATCAGGCAGGGACAGATGACGGCAAGTGGTTATCCAAAGTGCCTTTTGTGTAAGGAAAATGAAGGTTATGCCGGTACGCTGTCACATCCTGCAAGACAGAATTTGAGGGTTATACCGCTTGAATTAAGCGGCGAGAAATATTATATGCAGTATTCGCCATATGTATATTATAACGAACATTGCATAGTGTTTAATGACAAGCATATACCTATGAAGATTGATAAGAGTACGTTTAAGAAACTTATCGAGTTCACAGAGAAATTTCCTCATTACACATTAGGTTCTAATGCTGACCTGCCGATTGTAGGTGGTTCAATATTAAGCCACGACCATTTTCAGGGTGGTGCATATGAGTTTCCTATGGCAAGGGCAGAGTATGTGTATACATTTGATATGGGGCAGTTCGGTGATGTCAAGGCGGGAATTCTTAACTGGCCTATGTCGGTAATAAGACTCAGCAGTAATAATAAAGAAAGTCTTGTTAATGCCTGCGATTATATATTATACAAATGGAGAGGCTACACTGATGAAGAAGCTTTCATATACTGCAATACAGATGGTGAACAGCATAATACGATAACTCCGATATGTAGAAGAAAAGCTGATAATTACGAGATGGATCTTGTATTAAGGAATAATATTACGACTAAGGAGTGTCCTTGGGGTGTGTACCATCCGTCAGCTAACCTTCACCATATCAAGAAGGAGAATATCGGACTTATTGAAGTTATGGGAATGGCAATACTTCCGGCACGTCTTGATAAGGAAATGGGTATTTTAAAAAATGCACTATTAAATAATGAAGCTATCCGCTTAATAAGCGAGATTGAAAAGCACGCAGAATGGGTTGAAAGCTGGAAAGATAATTATGATATAACCAGGGGCAACGTTGATGAGATAATAAAATCAGAGATTGGCAAAGTATTCGTTCAGGTGCTTGAGTGTGCAGGTGTATACAAGACAGATGAAAAGGGAAGAGAGGCATTTATAAGATTTACTAACAATTTAACATAGTATGATGAGATAACTGCCGCTTTAAATCAATAGCATACTACATTTCGTTAATAATTTAATATAGTATAATGAGAGAGTCAGAAATTTAAAAATATTACACAGTAATTTACACAAATTTAAAAAGATTATGAAGTGGAATTTACAGTATAGTAATATAATCCAGTGATATAAAGAACCAATATTAAAGGTTTATTTATATCACTGGATTTTTTTGTAATAACGGGAGGAAGATATGCCATCAACATATGCACATTATAGAATGGGACAGCAGGTGCGTACAATGCTGGACGGTAATGAGAAAAAGATAGTTGAAAAGTACCCACAATTATATCTTATAGGGTTACACGGTCCGGACATTTTATTTTATTATAAGCCACTAAAGTCCAATGCAATTAACAGTATCGGGTATGAACTGCACAGACATTCAGGAAAGGAATTCTTTGAGAGAGCAAGAAAAGTAATATCAGGAAAGAATAATAGAGAGCCATATCTGGCTTACACTTATGGGGTGCTTAACCATTTTGCACTTGATGTAAGCTGTCATGGTTATATTGAGGATAAGATAAACGAAAGCGGAATATCGCACGCCGAGATAGAAGTTGAGTTTGACAGGGAACTTATGATTATGGATAAGAAAAATCCAATAACACAGTCGCTGGTAAGGCATATTATTCCGTCAGAGGAGAATGCAAAGGTAATAAGTGAATTTTATCCTGGTACAACTATGCAGGAAGTAAAAAAGGCACTTGAAGGAATGATTTCCTATAACAATCTGCTGGTTGCTTCATCGCATCTAAAACGCTGGTTTATATATCTTTTACTTAAGTTATCTGGTAATTATAAGGAAATGCACGGACTGATTGTGAATTATCATAAGAACAAAGAGTGTAATGACAGCACAGTAAAATTATTATCGTTATACAGGCACGCTAAGAATACAGCATATCAGTCAATTATTAAATTTGACGGATTTTTAAATAATGATTGTGAGCTGGATAAAGCATTTAATTATAGCTTTGGTTCGGTTCTTATAGAAGGTTGTGATAATAATCAGAAACAGTGTATATCGGATAATATTCAGAATGTGGAAAGCTTTATAAAGAAAGAGGTGCAGTATGAGGGGTAAAAGCAATAACAGATTTAAGCTTACAACTAATGAAAAAGGCTGGATATTATATGATGTTGGTAATTCGGCATTTATTCTTATGGTGTCTACGATATTACCTATATATTTTAATTATCTTGCAGAAAATGCAGGAATATCATCAGTAGATTATCTTGCATACTGGGGATATGCGGCTTCTATTGTGACACTGATTGTAGCAGTGTTAGGGCCTGTGCTAGGAACACTCGCAGATACGAAAGGCTTTAAAAAGCCTATATTCTCAGGCTGTGTAATAGCTGGCTGTCTTGCGTGTGTGGCAATGGGCATTACAGGTTCGTGGATATCATTTCTTGTTGTATTCGTAATTGCGAAGGTATGTTTTTCAGCAAGTCTTGTATTTTATGACTCTATGTTATCAGATGTCACGACAGACGAGAGAATGGATATTGTATCGTCAAATGGATACGCTTACGGATATGCAGGAAGCTGTATTCCATTTATTATAAGCCTTATCTTTGTATTAGGATACAATAAAATAGGAATTTCTCTGAGTGCGGCAATGCTCATATCATTTGTAATAGTAGCTTTATGGTGGTTCTTAATGACAGTTCCGCTTATTAAGAATTATAAGCAGATTAATTATGTTGAAAGAAAGCCACACGCAGTAAAGGAAAGCTTTGTAAGAATTAAGGATACACTCTGTGGAGTTGTAAAGCAGAAGAAAATATTCTTGTTCCTTGTAGCATTTTTCTTCTATATTGATGGCGTGTATACAATAATAGATATGGCAACAGCTTATGGTTCAGCACTTGGACTCAATTCAACTGGTCTGCTTCTGGCTCTGCTTGTTACACAGCTTGTAGCATTTCCATTTGCTATTATATTTGGAAGGCTTACCTCAAAATACAGCACAGGACGTCTTATAACTGCCTGCATAATAGCGTACATAGGAATTACAGTATTTGCAGTATTTATGAAAAGCCAGTGGCAGTTCTGGGTATTAGCTATATTTGTTGGTATGTTTCAGGGCGGCATACAGGCGTTGTCACGTTCTTATTTTGCAAAGATAATACCGGCTGAAAGGTCAGGAGAATATTTCGGACTTATGGATATATGCGGAAAAGGAGCTTCTTTTTTGGGAACATTGGTTGTAGGTGCGGCTTCTCAGATATTTGGAAGCATTAATATCGGTGTGTCTATGATAGTGTTATTGTTTACGGCAGGACTTGTGTTATTTATAATGACAGATAAGCTTGACAGCAAAGAGGCAGATTTGGATATAGAAAATGGTATGATTGCCAATAACAGCTTTGCAGAAGGTAAGGCAGTTAATAATTAATAGTTCAATATATCAAATAATGTATTACTGTTTACAGTGAGTATGTTAAAAGTTATACTGTGGTTATAGGGTTAAATATTTAATCTGACAACGCAGAATACTATTAATAATATGAACTGTAAACAGTTTTTTTAAATTAAAAACAGATACATTGATTAAATAAAGAGGGAGGAAAGTTATGCAGAGCAGAAAAGAAGCACTGGACTATGGCTTGACATTTCCTGATACATATGTAGAAACACCTTTTCGCGATACTAACTGGCAGTTAGTGAGGGTTAAATGCAGCAAGAAGGCTTTTTTATGGATATATGAGAAAGACGGATACGTTAATCTGAATGTGAAGGCAGATAAAGAATGGAGAGATTACTGGAGAAGTGCTTTCAAATCGGTAATTCCCGGATGGCACCAGAACAAGGAGAACTGGAACACAATAATTCTCGATGGTTCAGTGCTAGATGATGCTATTAAGACAATGATTAAGGAAAGCTACGAGCTTGTTATTGATAATCCAACAAAAAGGATATATGAAGCGGTAAAGAAAATACCTAAGGGCTGTGTTGCGACCTATGGACAGATAGCGGAGCTTGCTGGTAATAAAGGAATGGCAAGAGCAGTAGGTAATGCACTTCATAGAAATCCTGACCCAGATAATATACCATGTTACAGGGTTGTTAATTCCAAGGGAGAACTGTCGGGTGCATTTGCATTTGGCGGTGCAGGACAACAGGAGGAGCTGCTTAAGGCAGACGGGATTGAAGTAGTTAATGGGAAAGTTGACCTTAAAGTGTATAGTATGAAATTCTAAACAATATGTCAGATTATATGCAGAAGCACAGAAGTAATTATACATTATTGATATAAAAAATAGTGTATAACTGCACAATAATGCACACAATCTAGGTAATATACTATTAACATATGATAAAAGTATGTTACACTGATAAGGCAGTACAATATATGTTTGTTACTGTGGAAAGATTAAATATCCGGTAATTGGAAGAAAGAGCAGATTATGAAAGAATTAAGCGAGAGAACGAAAGATTTTACAGATTCTGTTATAAGAAGAATGACAAGAATAGCCAATAAATATGGTGCAGTGAATTTATCACAGGGCTTTCCAGATTTTAACCCACCTAAGCAGATAACAGACAGACTGTCAGAGGTTGCAAGTGAAGGACCTCATCAGTATGCTTTGACTTGGGGAGCTAAGAATTTCAGAGATGCAATAGCTGCCAAATATGAACATTTTTCAGGAATTAAGGTTGACCCTGAATCAGAGATTGTAGTTACATGTGGAAGTACAGAGGCTATGATGGCGACAATGTTAAGCATTACCAATCCTAAGGATAAGGTAGTAATCTTCTCACCATTTTACGAGAATTATGGTGCAGATACTATTCTTTCAGGAGCAGAACCGATATATGTTCCACTTGTTCCACCAGATTTTACATTTAGCATTGAGCAGTTAGAAAATGCTTTTAAACAGGGAGCGAAAGCACTTATCCTGTGCAATCCGTCAAATCCTTGTGGAAAGGTATTTACATTCGAGGAATTAACTGCAATAGCAGATGTCGTAAAGAAATATGATGCCTATGTTGTGACAGATGAAGTGTATGAGCATATTGTGTACGCACCTAACAAACATATATATATGCAGGCACTTGACGGAATGAGAGAAAGAACTATCGTATGTAATTCATTGTCAAAGACATATTCTATTACAGGCTGGAGACTTGGATATGTAATTGCTAATCCTGAAATAATCGACAGGGTTAAGAAGGTACACGATTTTCTTACAGTAGGTGCGGCCGCACCACTTATGGAAGCCGCAACAGTTGGATTGAAATTCGATGACAAGTATTATGATGAACTTGCGGCACATTATGCACATATGAAAGAGGTATTTGTCGGCGGTTTAGAAAAGCTTGGTTTAAAATATACAGACCCACAGGGTGCTTATTATGTGCTTGTTGATGTGAGTGAATTTGGAGTAAAAGATGATGTGAAGTTCTGTGAATGGCTGGCACAGTATGTAGGGGTTGCGGCAGTACCGGGTTCAAGCTTCTTTAGGGAAGATGTAAATAATCTTATAAGATTTCATTTTGCCAAGCAGGACGATACACTTAATGAAGCGATTAATCGTCTTGCTGGCTTAAGAAAGGCTGTAGCTGAAGCTGGAGATGTTGAGTGGAGATAATCAATCGTGAGGGATATCGTGAAAACGTCCATCTAGTTCTTCGGTTTTAACTATATTTATAAAGGCGTGAGGATCAGCACTTCGTATAAGCGGTATAAGCTGTCTTGTTGCCTCTGAATGAATTACAGAGTAAAGAAGTGTCTTTTCCCTGCCTTCATAACAGCCAACTCCCTTGAATAGAGTAGCATCGTGATGAGTAGTTTCTTTAATAATCTGGTATATTTCATCAGACTTGTCTGAGATAATAAAAAGAGTTTCCTTCTTGTAACGCTTATATAACCACTGGATAACCTGAGTACTACAGAACTGGTATATGATTGAGTAAAGAGCGATTGACCAGCCAAACATAGCACCGGCAATAGCAAGCATTACAACATTTCCAAGCAGAATATAGTTCCAGGCATCTATTCCTTTTTCGTGTGATAAGAATATGCTTATAAAATCTGTACCACCGGTTGTTGCACCAGCGTTAAGGCATAAGCTTATTGCAAATCCATTGATAATTCCACCAAACACGCTTATCAAAAGCACGTCATTAGTGAATACATAAGGTGGAAGAATATCCACAAATATACTTGATAAAAATATAACTATAATTGAGTAAATGGTAAATTTCTTTCCGATGTATTTGAATGCAATATAAGTAGGAAAAAGATTAAGTGCAATATTAAATATACTGAAAGGTATAGTTATATGTAAGAACTTAATGATTATTTCCTGTAAAAGCAGGGAAAGTCCTGAAAATCCTCCAGGGAAAAGTCCTGCGGTCTTAGCAAAACAGCGCAAATTCCACGCATATAATATTGATGCAAATGTAATAATAAAAAGCCTGAACACCTGATAGAACTTAGGGTGTTTAGCTTCGAATGACTGAAACATAGAACCTCCTTATAAATAATTAGTATTATGAAAAACAGGCTATATAATAGCACATTATAATTAAAGCTTCCATAGTAATTATTAATCTTTTAGCGCATTTTATTGAATTATATAAATAATAGAGTTATCATAATTATATTAATCAAAATAATTGTAATGGTTAAAATAATTTAATTGATTAATATAGTTAAAATAATTGTATTGATTAAAGTAATTATATTAATCAGATAGTAAGTAAAGATACAGACGAGGCAGGTAAAAGATATTGAAGATAAGAGATATTATAGACAGGGAACAGGAAACATTATCAATGGAGGTATTCCCACCAAAGAAAGACACGGATTTTGAGATGGTTAAGGAGGCAGCTTTACATATAGCCTCATTGAAACCAAGCTTTATGAGCGTTACATATGGAGCGGGAGGAAGCACTAAGGGCAATACAATTAAACTTGCAAGTGAAATCCAGAAGCAGTATCAGGTTCCAGCAATGGCACATCTTACTTGTGTATGTGCAACTAAAGAAAGCATTAATACAGCTTTAACAGAGATGAAGCAGGCTGGAATTGAAAATATTCTTGCACTCCGCGGAGATATTCCTAAAGATTATGACGGAGAAGTATTTACAGAATTTCAACACGCTTCACAGCTTGTAGAACTGATTAAAAAGACAGGTGATTTCTGTGTTGGTGGTGCGTGTTATCCAGAAGTACACCCAGATTCCAAGAATAAGTTTGATGATATTAATGGTCTTAAGGAAAAGGTTAAGGCAGGCTGTGAATTTCTTACAACACAGATGTTCTTTGATAATAACATTTTCTTTAACTTTATGTACAGGGTAAGGGAAGCTGGCATACATATTCCAATAATACCGGGAATTATGCCTATTACCAAGAGAGCACAGGTTAAGAATGCTGTTAAATTATCAGGCTGCAATGTGCCGGAAAGATTTAAGAATATTATTGATAAATATGGTGATACAGAAAATGCTATGAAACAGGCGGGGGTTATATATGCCTCAGACCAGATTATAGACCTGCTGGCTAATGGTGTTAAGAATATTCATATATATTCAATGAATAAGCCTGAGATTGCAAAAGGAATTCAGGATAATCTTAAAGGAATAATTCTGTAATATGAATTCACAAGTTGTTGAAAAAGTATCATTAGTCAGGGAAGATGAGAATATAAGTTATATTACGCCGACAAGAAATCCGTTGTCGTGTACAGTTGTAATTGTAGAAACCGGACATAATATATGGCTTTATGATACAGGAAGCCATTCTGATATACCGGCAATGATTAATTCTTATAATCAGGCTGGAAAAAATATTAATATAGTTCTGTCACATTTTCACCCAGACCATATAAAAAATGTGTCTGATATACATTTTATGAATATGTATCAGGGAAAGAATACATTAAGATATACAGGAACGGGTGAGATTGTTACAGATGATTTGTATATAGATGATGATATAATGCTTCATATATTTCCAATAGCTTCAAGCCACGCAAAGGGGTGTCTTGCGTTGGAGGTTAAAGACATATGTTATGTTGGTGATGCACTTTATCCGGCAACAGGTCCGCAATTCAGAAGATATAACGCTGGACTTCTGCTTGAACAGTTAAGGCAGATAGAAAGCTGTAATGTTAAGTATATTTCACTCAGTCATAGAACACATTTTAAATATTCCAAAAGAGCGGTTGTAAGATGGTTGAAAGCAATATATAAGCTTCGTGGAGCGAATGAGGCTTATATATATCTGTAAAAAGTTGTCAGATAATGTTTACAAATAGATAATATAATTGTACAATATTATACATAACGAGCATATATATGCAAAAGGATATGTGCAAATTGTATATATAGTAGAATATTCGTGAACAGAATGGAGGATTATTATGGGACGTTTAGACGGTAAAGTTGCAGTTATTACAGGTGGTAACTCTGGTGTTGGAGCAGCTACAGCGAAGTTATTTGCAAAAGAGGGAGCTACAGTTGTTATCACAGCAAGAAGAGAGGCGGCATTAAAGGAAGTTGCTGATGAGATTACAGCGGCAGGTGGTGAAGTATATGCTGTATCAACAGATATATCAAAGCCTGAAGACCCAGAGGCACTTATGCAGAAGGTAATGGATAAGTATGGAAAGATAGATATACTTGTTAATAATGCAGGTATTCTTGAGCAGGGACTTAAGCCAATCGACAGATTTCTTGATGAAGATATGGATAGAATTATTGAAACTAATGAAAAAGGAACTATGCGTTGTATGAAAGCTGCTTCTAAGAGAATGAAGAGCGGTGCATCAATTGTAAATGTAGCTTCTGTAGCAGGTGAGAAGGGCTGTGGAGGAGCTGCATATGTAGCTTCTAAGGCGGCAGTTATAGGACTTACCAAGCATACAGCATTAAGATTTCAGAAAGACGGAATTCGTTGTAATGCCATATGTCCAGGCAATATAATTACACCTATGACTATGGGAACAGACCCAGCGGCACTTGACCCGGATATGATAGGTGCTATGATGAACCATAGTGATATTAAAGCACCATCTTGTACAGCAGAGGATGTTGCTAATGTTATTATATTCTTTGCAAGCGATGAAGCCAAAGCAATAACAGGCCAGATTATAGTAACAGATTATGGTGCAATGCTTTAATTATTAAGAACAGGATTTTTAAGCCTGATAAGAGAAATTAATTAAAATAATATTTTATATGCATAATAAGAGATATTGATTAGCGTATCAATATCTCTTTTTTAATGAAATATTATAAAATATCCCAACTGGATAATTTGGTTTTGACATATTATCCGTCATAATTTATGCTATAATGTGCGTAAGCAATGAGCCGTGCAGGATAAAAGAATAAAAAAAGAACTGTGCTTGCACAAAGTACTTTTTTATTCTTTTATCCTATAGGGCGAACGCCCGACAGTGTAAGAAAGCATAGATTTCTTACACTTGCACGGTGGAGTATATAATTTATAATATTATATGCTTAAAAAATAAGAAATTAAGAAATATTAGAAACAGGAGTCTCACAGAATGAGTAAAATAAAATTAGGCTGTCACGTTGGAATGGCAGGAAAAGAAATGTTCTTAGCATCAGCTAAGGAAGCCGCTTCATATGGAGCTAATGTATTTATGTTATACACAGGTGCACCACAGAACACCAGACGTAAAGATATATCAGAGCTTAACATAGAAGCTGGCTGGGAATATGCAAGACAGCACGGAATTGAGGAAATCGTGGTACACGCTCCTTATATAATTAACCTTGCGAATACTGTTAAGCCAGAGACATATGAGCTCGCAGTTGAATTCCTTGAAAAAGAGATAATCCGTACAGCGGCAATGAGAAGCCGCATTATGGTGCTCCATCCGGGAAGTCACGTTAATGCAGGGGTGGAAGCAGGAATTGCACAGGTTATAAAAGGTCTTAATACAGTGCTTAACCAGAATGATGACGACGTTTATATTGCCCTTGAAACTATGGCAGGAAAAGGCAACGAAGTTGGGCGTACATTTGAAGAACTAAAAGCAATATATGATGGTGTTGATAAGAAAGACAGATTAAGAGTATGCTTTGATACTTGTCACGTTAATGATGCAGGATATGATATTGTCAATCATTATGATGAAGTATTTGAAGAATTTGATAAGGTAATCGGTCTTGACCAGATAGCGGTATTTCATATTAATGACAGTATGAATCCATTGGGAGCACACAAGGACAGACATGCCAATATTGATAAAGGAAGTATCGGGTATGAAACACTTCACAGACTTGTACACGATGAAAGATTTATTGATGTGCCAAAGATATTAGAGACACCTTGGCTTGCCGAGGAAGGTTCAGACAAGAAGACAAAGCCACCATATAAAGAAGAAATAGAGTGGCTTCTTAAATAGTACCGCTTATAATAATTGTAGGGATAATGCAGAAAATAGTATTTGAAATAATAATATAGAAATGAGGCACAGTATGTTTATACAGGATGATAATACATATAATAACCTGAGAGAAAAGTCATTCTTGCAGTGGCTTGATGATTGCAGTAAGCACGAGGATATAGCTGTAAGAGGCGGCGTTAAGCTTGCTTATGAGTATGTAGAGATGCTTAACAATGAGATTAAAAGGCTCAAGGAACAGAATGAGTTAAAGAATGAATATTTAAAGAAAATATCAGGAAAGAAATAAAGAATTATGATAGCAATTGTAACAATTGATGATAATAACGGAATGATGTTTAATAAACGCAGACAGAGCAAGGATATCAGGCTTATTGAGAGGATTCTTGATATTGCAGGAACTAATAGAATATGGGTGTCTGAGTACAGCAGTCAGTTATTTGATACTTCTAAAGATAATATTATCGTGGATAATTCATATACAGAGGCACAGGCGCAAGATTACTGTTTTGTGGAAAATGTTGATATAAATGAGTTACAGGATAACATAAGTAAGATTTATGTGTATAAGTGGAATAGAAAATATCCGTCAGACGTTACATTTCCGGCAGCAATGCTTGATAATTACCAATTGGAAAATGTATCGGAATTTGAGGGTAATTCCCACGATAAAATAACAGAAGAAATATATATAAGGAGTAAGGTGTAATTATTGTGAAGTTATGTTAAATAGAATATTGTCAAGTAAAGAAAAAATTAATACGTCAAATAAGCGTCTATGTAAGGTACTGTCTGCATTAATTCTTGTCTTATCATTAGTATTAAGCTTAGCAGGCTGTTCAGGTGCTGATATTGCAGACAGCATTAACCCGTCACAGAATGAGAGTACAACTGTACAGACTGATAAGGCAGGTGGCAGTAATTCCTCCAATAAGAATAATTCCGCAGATAAGAATGATACATTAGCGGCGGGAACGGATAGTGCGGACTGGCGTGCTACATTACCAGAATACAGTGACAGTCCATATGTTATAGTTAATAATAATGAACCATTTTTTACAGAAAATGATATGACAGCGGACTCTTTTGAGTATTATGGTGAGTTAGACGAGCTTGGAAGATGTACAGTAGCTTATGCAAGCATAGGAAAAGACTTAATGCCAACAGAGAAACGTGGCTCAATAGGTTCTGTAAAACCTACAGGCTGGCATACAGTAAAATATGATATAGTAGACGGAAAATATCTTTATAACAGATGTCATCTTATAGGTTACCAGCTTACAGCAGAGAATGCCAACAAGAATAATCTTATAACAGGAACGAGATATCTTAATGTTGATGGTATGCTTTTATTTGAAAATATGGTAGCAGACTATATTAAAGAAACTAATAATCACGTTCTGTACAGGGTTACACCGATATTTACAGGAGATAACCTGCTTGCAGATGGAGTACTTATGGAGGCTGAGTCTGTTGAGGATAATGGAGAGGGAATTTCATATAATGTATTCTGCTATAATGTCCAGCCTGGTGTAAAGATTGATTACGTTACAGGTGACAGTTCACTTGAATAAATTAGTATAAGAAATCAGTGGTAAGAAAAATCAGTGGTAAGAGAAATCTTATCACTGATTTTTTTGTAAATATTTTCCTGTGTGACTTTCGTGTGACCAGAATGGGTAATAATACCGCAGTAAAGTAAATAAAGAAAGGAAGCACTGTATGAAAGGTAAGCAAAAGATACTGTTGTTAGTGTGTTCTGTTATTGTAGTTGTGTCAGTCAGTGGTATGGCTGCATACGCTTTGTTAAAGACGGTAACAGAAACTAAGACCAATGTATTTGCGTCGGATAAATCCATAAGTATTGACCTGACAGAACCGCAATGGGAGAGATATGGAAAAGAAGCAGCTAAGGTATATGTGCCGGGGCAGACAATTGATAAAGACCCAACCGTAAGCCTTAATGATGAAAGTATCAGTGCATATGTGGCATTAAAGGTTCAGTTCTTTGATGAGAAGAATAACGAACTCACATTCAGGGAATTTGCTGACAGATATCTTTATGGAGGTTCAGAGCTTGCTAATGCAGGAATTGACTGGTCTAAAGATTGGACATTTATTGGAAATGCCAATTCAGATTTAGAAAATGATGAATATGCAAGCCGGCTTATGTATATGTATAATAAGCCGCTTGATAAAGATAATGCCAACACAGATATTAAAGAAAATGTTTCAAAGCCTTTATTTACTAAAGTGCATTTAAGCAATGAGATTACAGCAGATAACACAACTAAGAGATTACCTGAGTTTAATATCAAGGTTACGGCATATGCAGTTCAGGCAGAGGGCGTATCAGTAGAGGAAGCGAAGAATTCGTTATTGGAAATGAGTATTGTTAGGGAGGATTAATTATTATGACAACTTGTAAGAAGATTACATTAACAGCAGCAGCTATGGTACTTTCAGCAGGTCTTGCAGTAGGAGGTACATTAGCATATCTTAATGCAGTAACAGAAACTAAGACCAATACATTTACTTCAAGCCGTAATATTACAACAACACTTACAGAAACAGAATGGACCAGTGATTCAGGAAAGAATTATCTTCCAGGAGATGTAATAAAGAAAAATCCTGTTATGAATAACGAATCAGATCAGCCTGTCTATATGGCAGTTAAGGTTGATTATTTAGATGATAAGGGCAATCTTATGAGTGCAGAAGAATTCAAAAAATATGCCACAATCACAGATTACGACAATGATAACTGGAAAATGGCGACAGTCAATTCAGACGGAAGTGAAGTGTGGATATATATGACAGCCGTTGAAGCAGGAGAGTCAACAGAAGCATTATTTAACAATGTTACAGTTAATGCTGGAATAACAGAAGAATGGTCAAGTGCAGCTAAGACAACAACTATCTATAAGTGTGATGCAGACGGCAATAAGTTATCAATAATTGATACAACTAAGGAACAGTACGACCCAACTGTTGTATACAAGGATGCAGACGGTAATATTGTAAATGCAGGTACACTTCCTACATTCAATATCAAGGTTACAGGTTTTGCAGTTCAGGCATCAACATTTGCTGATTACAATGCAGCACAGCCAGAGCTTATCAAGCTTGTAAACAGCAAGACATCTGCTGATGCACAGTTTTAATAAAGTGAATTCTATTGAATAAATCGGACATTGTATCACATTTTGTGTTACATTGTTGAAATTGTAATATATCGTTGAAATTGTACTATATCATTGAAATTGAATTATATTGATGGAATTGAACAATAACAGTATCATATTTATTTATTCAGGAAAGAGGATATATGGTTAATAAGAAGAAATTAACTGCCGGTGTAGCAGCTTTGGTACTTTGTATTACAGGGGTGACTTATGGAACACTTGCATATTTTACAGATAAGGATACAAGAGCAAATGTAATAACTATAGGACACGTTACAGGAACTTTGACAGAAACAGATGAGCATATGCGAGATGATAATACGACAGGTAAAGATTATACGAATGTAAAGCCGGGGGATGTGCTTGATAAAGATCCGACAGTGACACTTGATAAAGAGTCAGAAGATGCTTATGTAAGAGTGAGCATTAATTATGAGGGACTTACTAAGGAGCAGGCATTAGCCATTGAGAATAATCTTGATATTAGTGCTGGCTGGACTAAGTCAGAGGATGGTTATTATTACTATAATGAGATACTTTCTAATAAAACAGGAGCAATCAATTCATCAAAAGTATTCTCTAAAGTTACTATTCCAACAGAATGGGGCAATGAGATTGCAGGAATAACATTTAATATTAACGTTAAGGCAGAATTTATCCAGTCTGATAATTTTACACCTGTAACTGATGAAGCTGGTAATATTACAGGCTGGGGCAATGTGGCTATTGAAAAAAGCTTAAAGTAATTCAAGCGTTATTAATATGCAGCAAAAGTTGTCATATATATTACACCAGCCCAATATAATAATAAATGTAATGATGTCAGGGGCAGATTAATAATTTGCCCCTTAATTAAATGAAATGAGAGGAAGTATATGAAAAGATTCATATTAGTTGGTACGGCAATACTTGTTATTGCTGGTTTATACACGGGTAAGACAATGGCGAAAAATCGTGTGTCAGCATACGTTGATAAGACAGTTACGACATCTTCGTTAGACTTAAGCTTGTGTGTAAGTGGTGCGGGAATTGATGATAAAGGCAATATGCAGACTAACGGAATTAACACAATAGATGACACTATTGAACAGAGAGTATCTGTGCTTAATAGTGGAGAGAAGGCACAATATGTCCGTGTAAAGATTAGCAAGGATAACTGGGTTAATATCAATTTGATTAATAAAGATGATTGGATAGTACCAGATAATCATACAGATAGTGAAAATGTATATGTATATTATAATAAGGTATTAAATCCAGGTGAGAGAACACCAGAGCTTATGGATTCAATAATACTCTTTGATTCGAAATCTGAGAACACTAATAAATACAGCGGAAAGACTATTAATATTAATTGGGATGCAGAAGCAGTCCAGACAGTTGCGGCCGGTGATGCTATGCTGACAGAATGGGGAGTTGAAGCCGAATTAGGTGATGATGGCAGCCTTAAAGCTGTATCTGACAGGTAGGAGGAGATATGCTTTTAAAGAAATTAGTGGCGGTAGTATCTGCCGTAGTTGTTATTGCAGTGCCATATGTTAAAGTCTTGGCAGATGATACGGTTATAACACTTGATGAAACAGCTAAGAAATTCGTTGTGATTGATAAGAATCTTGAGTACAGGGATATGCTCCCAGGAGAGGAGAGAAGTTCAGTTATTAAGATATCCAACAGTTCAGCAGAGAATATGGAATTCTATATTAATGGAAAGGTTCTTGATAACCTTGCAGATAAAGGAACTGGAGATCAGACGGCAGTATATGGAATTAAGCTTTATAAAAACACAGATACAGAGCCTTTTTATAATGAACTTATAGGTAACAGCAGTAAGACACAGTCTGACAAGTCGTTTTTTGATGAAGATGTCAGGATTGCACAATTAAGTAAGGGTGAGAGCTGTGATATAAAGCTTGTATTGTATATAGATGGTCGTTCTATGGACAATTCTTATATGAATAAGCAGGGACAGTTGGAGATTACGGTTAATGCAGAACAGCCAGATGTGCAGGATACAGTAAGCAATAATGTGATTACAGCGGTAAAGACAGGCGATAGTAATAATATATTATTATATATAATTGTGGCACTTGCAGGCATAGCAGGAATAGCTGGTGTTGTTGTAATGAGGCAGAGGAACAGGCAGTAATAATGTATAAATCAGAAACTGATACGCAGGAGTTGAAAGTTACGTTTTTAGATGATTTTAAAATCACTTATAAAGATAAAGAGCTTTCACAAAAGAGTATCAATTCTGATAAGGTGACAAGACTTCTGGCATATCTTATATGTCATAAGGAAAATGTTGTGAGTGTCGGGGAGTTATCTGATGTCCTTTGGACAGAGGGTGAATGTGACGACCCTGCCAATGCACTTAAAAATCTTGTATACAGGGCAAGAAGCGTATTAAAAAGCCAGCTTGGAATCAACCCTATAAAGACATTAATGGGAAGCTACTGCTGGAATGATAATGTTAATACAGTTATAGATACTGAGCAGTTCGAGAAGCTGTGCAACAGGGCAGAATGTGAGCCGGATATTAAAGAGCGTATATCATACAGTGCTTATGCAATAGACATTTATAAAAAGAAATTCTTTAATAAATATTCATATGAATACTGGGTTGTTACATTCAGCGTGTATTATCATTCAAGGTATCTTGAGGTTGTTAAAAATGTATTGCAGGATTTATATGGTCAGGGTGATTATGACAGGATTGAACAAATCGGACATAGAGCCATAATGATAGATGGATTAGATGAAGATATACAATTCTATTATATTAAGTCTTTGATTGCTAAGAATAAAATAGCAGAAGCGGCAGGGCATTATGAGAAGGTGAAGGATTTGTTAAAAGAACAGCTTAATGTAAGCCCTGGAAGAAAGTTAATGGAATTATATAACCAGCTTCTTATAATGACACATTCAGCCAGATCGGATATAAGGACTGTAAGAAGAGAGCTTTATGCAGACAGGACAGCTTTAAAGGGGGCTTTATTCTGCGATTATAATAGTTTTAAGAAAAGCTTTGAATTGGAACTTAGAAGAAGACAGAGAAGCAATTGTTTTTTTACAATTGTGCTTGTCACTGTAAATGGCAGGAACAGCGCACATATAAAGAATACATTGCTGGCTTCATTAAGGGAAGGAGATCTGATTTCACAGTACAATAAATGGCAGTATGTGATTATGCTTACGCAGTGTGATTATAACAATGCGTTAGTTGTTGTCAGAAGGATTAAAGGAAATCTTAGAGTAAAAAAGCTTGATGAGAGTATAGAGTACGCAATAGAAAGAATACAGTAGTAATGGAAAGGTGAAAGGAGCTGACATGGGAATTAACTGGAAGCACAGGAAGGTTACTGTTTCTATTGTGATGTGTGTGTTATTGTGTGTGACAGCTATAACAGCAATGGTGTATACAGCATTTGGAGCAGGCAGCAGTAATATAAAAAATGTTAATGCAACACAGGTGTATTCTAATGATAAGGCAGGAAGTGCAGATACATCAGAAGGTACAGACACTACAGGAAATATGGATAAGGCAGGTAGTACAGATACTACGGGAAATGCGGATACACCAGGTGTTAGTAAATTGGCGGCATTAGATAACGTGCTTGAGGGATATTGCACATTTTATGATTATGTAGTTGCACCATATAAAGGAAATGTGTATGGCTGGGGTTATAAGGAATATCCAAAGAGAAGTATTAATACTTCATCTAATTACGCTGACAATGGAAAGCCAAAGCTTACTGTTGGAACCATAGACCAGAACTTCAGGGCTAACCAGCACAATTGTTACGTTAATGGCCTTAATGTCAACACCTGTATATATTACAATGGTGGAATTAAGACAACAGGCTCATTCAGCGGAGTAAAGAAAGATTATATGAATGCTTCTCAGGGAATTATTGAGGGGCTTGATAAGGAAAATTATAAAAATGTATTGTTCAATGTTGATGAGCCGGGATTATTTTCTGATGCTAAGAAGACAGGAAAGACAATATATAACAATTATAAATTGACATTTGATAAACAGGATAATGGTAATGACAGCAGCACTTACACATTAAAAAGCGTAACTTCGCCATCAGGCGATGTGACATTGGCAGGAGATAATTTCTTCCCATTAAATAATGCGGACTCCAATGTGTTAGACTGCGGTTATAATGCGGCTGATGGACAAAAGGGTACTAACTATTATTTTGGAATGAGATATGATATTTCATTCTCGCTTAATGGTTATACAGGCGACCTTTTATATAAATTCACAGGTGATGATGATTTGTGGGTATTTGTCGATGGTGAGCTTGTTCTTGATCTTGGTGGAATACATCCTGAATGTGGTGGTGATGTAGACCTCTGGCAGACAGGGCCTATAGCAAAGGAATTGCAGACTGTTGGAAGCAGGGATAAAGTGAATATGTCAACTAACCACACAATAACAGTTCTTTATATGGAGAGAGGTGGTAATGCCTCTAACTGTAATATGAAGTTTATTGTTCCTAATTCAGCAAGAATTGATATTGCGGATAGTGGCAATCTTAATTTTAAAAAGATTGATGATAGGGGTAATGGGCTTGCTAATGCAGTGTTTGGAATTACAAGTAAAGATAATAAGGAAAATGCTTTAGCTAAAACAAGTGTATCTGATAAGAATGGTATAGTAAGCTTTGATAATCTTCCAGTTGGAAAATACATTTTAAAAGAAATAACAGCACCAGACGGCTACACAGGTTCAGGTGAGGAATACAATGTCGAGGTTGTACTTGATGAGAATGACAGTTCAACAGCTATAGCCACACTCACAGACAACAGTGGAAATGTAATTGCTGTTACAAGAACTAAAGTACAGTATATAGACGGCAAGAAGAGTTATGCGGTTGAAAATGTATTTAACAGCAGTATTGTTAATACAAGAAATGTAAGCATAGAGGATTTTATCGTTGATAAGCAGGCAATGTTAGAGGATTGGGATAACCGCACATATAAGATTAATCTTATGACAGGTATCAGCAATAATAATGGAAGCTATGCAGAAGGTGATGTGATTAATAATGTAATAATAAGAGATTACATTGATTCGAGATTTGACATTATAGCTGATAATAACGAGATAGTTACGGCTGATAAAGCGGCTGACCAGCCATACAGTGTGAATGGCGGTAATATAAAGTATGATAAGGAAAGAAATCTTCTGTATGTAGAATGGGATAACCAGTCAGTACAGTATTCTGATAGTAAGCTGTATACCTGGGAGAAAAGCATATTCGTAAAGGCAAAGGACAATTATATAGGTGGTAATAATGTCACGACTAATGCTTCGGCTTCTGGTGTAATTATCAATGGAGGTATTAAGGAATTCGATACACCGACGGTTAATGTAAAAGTTAACGGAACTCTTAAGTGCAGGGAAAATGTAATATTTTACGGAGAAAATATTACCTCAGCAGATTATGAAATGTCCGAAATGTTCAAACTTAACGGCAATATCCGTGAAGACGGAAATGCATTAACAGAGCAGGATTATTATACGGAGTGGTATGAGGATAATAATGGAACATTAGGAAGTGTTATAACTAAGGCAGATGTTATTAACAGAATTAATAGTAATGCCAGCACAGGAAGTGACAGCGTATATTATGTGAAAGGATTTTATAATGTAACACCTGTAAGTAATAGCGATGAGTGTACTATTAATACAGATGGACATATAGCAAGCAGCATAATATACAACAATGACGAGCCAGGTGATCACTATGGCAGTGATTGTGCGTGCTATAGAATAAAGGTTGTTAAGGGGCAGCTTGATATAACTAAATATATTGATGAGCAGTATATTGATAACAAAGTTATAAGAGCTAACCAGACATTTATATTCAGAATAGAGCAGTATGGTGTTGTGAATGAAGATAATACAGAGAACAAGGGTGCATTAGAGGCGGTATTCTATGCCACAGCTTCATTTGATGCCAATGGTGATGTATTGTCAGCGACAAGTACAGTGACTGGTTTAAAGAAAGGCTTTTATAGTGTTATAGAGGAAGAAAGCTGGACACCGGAATATACCTTAATTAAAAAGAGTGATAACTATTCTGGCAATGACTCCTATAAGGAATGTGAGGATATATTTATAGGAAAGAGAATAGATGGCACAAAACCGGAATTCTTCGGGCTTGATAAACTGCATTATGGAAATACTGCTGATGGAGATAAGGCACAGGCAGATTTTAGCAATGTTATTAAGAAGAATTATAACTGGTTAAGAGATGCAGCATCAGCAGTTAATAAGTTTATAAGATAATGCACGAGAGGGGAATATGAAAAAGTTTATAAAAATTGTCACGGATATTCTGTTGGTGATTGTGTTGGTTATGGCGGCAGTTCTATATATTCCAAGGCTTATGGGACTTAAGACTTATAAGGTGCTGTCGGGAAGCATGGAGCCTGAATATCACGTTGGAAGTGTTGTATATGTGGAAAAATCATTAATTGATGATATTGAGGTTGGTGATGTTATTACATTTTATATTAATGATAATACAGTCGTCACACACAGGGTTGTTGATAAAGATGATGACACTGAGAGCTTTCGAACCAAAGGAGATGCGAATGAGATAGAAGATGGCGGAAGTGTAGCTTATGATAAGGTTGTGGGGAAAGTGGTGCTAAACGTGCCATATCTTGGATACATTTTAAGATAGAGAGAGCCTTATAGCTATTAAGCTTCTTGATAGTTATACAGTAATATTATGAATGGTTTACAGGTTAAAAATTTATAAAGTCCATATGAGGTAATAATTAGAAAAAATAACTGGAAGGAAGTCAGAAGTATATGGGAAAGTTAAAAAAGACTGCACTGGCGGCTGGAATAACTGTATTACTTATGGGTGCTGCCGGGACTACTTATGCACTGCTTAATGCAAGGACAGTGACAGTGGCTAACCAGTTCGCAGGTGCGGCGGTTAATATAGGTGTAGTTGAGCAATTCACCGATGATAATACAATAATATATGAAGATATGGGTGAACAGCTTACGGATAATATTAATGATGTTTATGATAGAATTAAAGACGACAATACTACGAGAACCAAAGAAATAGCTGTAAAGAATATTGATTCGGATGAGTATCCTGCAACTGATACTTATGTGAGAGTAAGGTTAGTACCTATGATTGTATATGATGACAGTAAGGAAAATATTAAGGCAGGAATTGCAGGAAATATAGCCGCTGTTGATATGAGGGGCAAGGTCAGTTATTCGTATGCCAATGAGTTAAAGAGTAAAGCTGATGTTGATAAAGCTATGAAGGATAATGAAGATTTAACCGGAAGCTGGTTCTATATGGATAATTCTTCATCTGACGATAATGAGAGATATTATTATTATAGTGTGCCGGTTGCACCGGGGGATATGACATCACGTTTGATTAATAAGGTAACATATACAGGTGATATTCCAGAAAATGCACATTTTGAATTAAAGGTACTTGCAGAGGGGGTGTCTTCTAAGCAGGAAGACAGCAGGGCAGACTGGGGCTTATAGTTATGCAGTTTAATGCTGATATTATTGATTATATTATAGCAATGTAATATTATTCTATATTTGAAATATAAATATATAGTAAATACTACAGGGACTAAGGTACAGATATAGTACTTTAGTCCCTAATTATTCATACTTTTTTCATAAACTTGTATTGCCTTGTATAAAGGTATATTGTATAATGCAGTTTATGTTTGGAACTTATAATATTTAATTGAGAGCTAATAAAGATTAAGAAGGTAGTATAATGGTTAATAAAGATCTTAAGAAAAACAGTAAGATAAGAACAGTAAATATGATGATACAGAGTGCATTGATTATTATACTTATTGTATTGGTTGCAAATATGATGGTAGAGATTAAAAATCTTCAGGGAACTGCAAGAGTAATTAATTATGCAGGACTTGTGAGAGGTGCAACACAGAGGGCAGTTAAGCTTGAGGTTATCGGTAATTCCGATGATGAGCTAATAGAATATCTTGATGATGTCCTTGCAGATTTGAAGTATGAAGATGGTGAGTATAATCTTGTAAGCTTACGCGATACAGACTACCAGAAGAAGCTTGATATACAGATTGATTACTGGGGTAAGCTTAAGAATGAGATTAATAATGTAAGGGAAAACGGAGTTGATAATTCAGATATTGTTGATATGAGTGAGATGTATTTTTCGCTTGCAGACCAGACAGTATCTGCGGCAGAAAGATATTCAGAGGGCATAGCCGACAATATCCATTTTATAGAGACAATTACAGTTATTGATATGGCAGGGCTGCTTTTACTTATAATTATTCAGATGATACAGGCAATTATAATTGTAAGAAAGAATAAAGTGCTTGAACAGAAAGCATATCTTGATGCTCATACAGGACTTCCTAATAAGAGCAGATGTGAAGAGGTATTCCACGATTTAAGATTTCTTGACAGGAATGTTGCTTGTATAATGTTTGACCTTAATAATCTGAAGATTGCAAATGACACATTAGGACATTCTGTTGGTGACCAGTTGATTGTTAATTTTGCTAATATATTAAGAAATGTCATACCATCAAAGGAATTTGTTGGAAGATATGGCGGAGATGAGTTTGTTGCAGTTATCAGGGATATGCCTAAGGAAGATGTTATAGGCGTGCTTGAAAAGTTAAAGGAAAAGGTTGACGATTTTAACGACCACGGAAAGAATATTAAGATAAGTTATGCGTATGGCTGGGCATTTTCTGATGATTATACAGAATGTACGCTTAGAACATTGTTTGACAGGGCTGATAAGCATATGTACGAGAATAAACGCCTTGTAAAATTAGCACAACAATAAAATATTAATTTATACAAAATTAATAAAAATGTAATAAAATATTATAAATAATAGAAATATGTCGAATAATGTGATAATATATACAAGTATTATACAATTTTATATTATATTGAATGGGAGATGGATGTAATATGGGTGCTGAGATGAGAAAAGCAAGGAGAACAGATATAGATGTAACGGTATCACTTAATCAGCTAGGGGTAAATGCCGCAGATCGTATTCAAAATAAAGCTGATGTTCACGTTGTAGACATATCTAAAGGTGGGATAGCATTTAAGTCTGGCTATGATTTTAAAGTTAATTCTTTTTATGACACGGTTATAACTCTTGCTAATGGCGAAAAGCTTTACGTTGTAGTTGAAATTCTACACAGAGATTCTTGTGAGAATGACGAGTATATGTATGGCTGTAGATTTGTTGGAATAGGTGCAGAAGACCAGTTCAAGATTGAAGCCTACCAGATAGTAGATACAGGTAGTGCGATATAGATATTATTATGTAACTACATATAACTGGACATAATTTTATATTTATAGTAGTGACATATAATTATCTATGACAAATTAATATTTAACATATAAATCCCCATTGAAATGTTTGCTTTCAATGGGGATTTATATGTGTTTATTTTAAATATTATTTAATAAAGCTTATTAGTTATCTGAATTAAGGTATGTGTCAACATCGAAGGTTTCACCAGCGATAACCTTATTCATAAGCTTGGTTGCTGTGCTTATATCTTCTTCGTATGGAAGTACGATAGAAGCACCATATACATTAGATACCTCAAGATGACGATATTCATCAGTCTTACCAGATATACTGTATGTCTGTATATTCCAAGGTGTGCTGTTGCTTAATTGTAACTTTACAAGGTCAGATATTGCACTTGAAGGTATATTTGTTAAGAACATATCACTAACTGTATCCATAACTGCTGAGTAGCGTGTAAGTATTGCAGGTGATGTGGCCTTTTGAATAATACCTTTAATAACGGCTGTCTGATTACGTCCACGCTGGAAATCACCAGCTGCAAAGGCTTTACGTTCTCTTGCGAAAGCAATAGCCTTTTCTCCATCACATTCATTAGCACCCTGAACAAAATGGTAAGAAACAGGAGCAGCTTCCCATCCATTGGTAAATTCTATCTCTGATTCAATTGTAATACCACCGAGGGCATCAATAACTGCCTGTGAACCAGCAAAATTAATCTTTACATAATAGTCAATATTAATTCCGTACAGATTTTCAAGGGCTTCGATAGATTTATCGACACCATAAGAACCTGCATGTGCAAGCTTGTCATAACCGGTTACACCTGATGAATTACTGATTTTAATATAGGAATCACGAGGTGTAGTAACAAGTAATACCTGCTTGGTTTCTGGATTGATAACTGCAAGAATATTAACATCACTTAATGCCTTGCTTGCAAGCTTGGTATCTTCGCCATCATCACTTGATATACCTGAAACATATATAATGAAAGGATCACGTTTTACATTTACATTAGAGGCATCAAGTTCAACCTTTTCTTTGTATTCGTAAGTCTTAATTATCTTTATGCTATCCTCAAAATCAGGAAATTCCTGAGATATAATACTCATCATAGAGTGATTGATAACGATAGCCTGAATATTTTTATTATCATAAAGTGCATTAACAAGATTAGACCAGTTAGTATATTCAGTTGGCTTGATTGTCTTGCCGGTTTCTGAACTAATGCTTTCAATGGAGGTATTGATATTGGCATTGCTTGCAGTTGAATTAATGGCAAATTTGTAATTAGCTGCATCATTTAAGTTCTGTGCCTTGTCATTTGAAAGCACGCACACATCAACAATGTCTATCTCAACATTGGCAGCACCAAGTTTGTCCAGTACGGAGTCAAATTTGGCGGCAAACAGATATGTGAATAATATAAGGCAGGACAGCATAACCGATATAAGCTTTCCTAGTATGTGTGATTTCGTGAATTGTGATGTAAAATCATACAGTACTAATAATATAAGTATGATATTAATCATAAATAAATATTTAAACGGAAGAATATCAAGTTTAAACATTTTTAGTAAAAATAACACTGTCAGGACAAGCTGTATAAGAACCAGCACAGAGCCAATAGCGAAAGCCCATGCACGGCGTTTCTTTTTACGTTCGATTTTTGAGAGTGATACCTTAGGTTTGAAAAGGTACTGCATATCATTCTTTACAGAAAATGTATTTTTAGCCATAACTTTTTTCCTCATAGATTTATAATATAGTTTAAATACAAACATAAGACAGTTTAGCACAATATGCTGTAAAAATAAAGAAAAATATGGCAGGTGGAAAATACCTTTTGACCCTGATACTGCATATATGGTATTATATAAAATAATGAAACAAAATGCGTACGGCGCACAGGCAAGGAGAATGATATGGATTTAAGAAACGAAGAGAATATTACAGTGTTTGAACACCCTCTTATTCAGCACAAGATTTCATTACTTCGCGATAAGAAGACAGGAACTAATGAATTCAGAAAGCTTGTAGAAGAGATAGCAATGCTTGAAGGGTTTGAGGCTATGGGTGACCTTGAACTTGAAGATATTGAAGTTGAGACACCAATTGAAACTTGTATGACACCAATGATAGCAGGAAGAAAGCTTGCTATTGTACCAATATTAAGAGCTGGTCTTGGTATGGTATCTGGTATACTTGCACTTGTTCCAACAGCTAAGGTTGGTCATATTGGTATGTACAGAGATGAGGAAACACACGAGCCACACGAATATTACTGCAAGCTTCCAGATCCAATTGAGGAAAGGCTTATTGTAGTTACAGATCCAATGCTTGCAACAGGTGGTTCTGCTGTTGATGCAATCGACCAGATTAAAAAGCATGGTGGTAAGAAGATTAAATTTATGTGTATCATAGCTGCTCCAGAAGGTTTAGAGAAGCTTCACAAGGCACATCCGGATGTACAGATATATGTAGGACATCTGGACAGACAGCTTAATGAGCAGGCTTATATCTGCCCAGGTCTTGGAGATGCTGGCGATAGAATATTTGGTACTAAATAATAATATTCAATATAAAACAGCTTGTCATAATGTATCTTAACCTGATTAAGATACATTATGGCGGGCTGTTTTTAATTCTTGTAGTATTAATGGCACAGAAAAAGCAAATGTATATTTATGGTTCATTGCTTTCCTGTGCCAATTATTATATAGATATTATTTATTGTCTGTATTGCTTACATATACTCCACGGCTCTGGTCACCTTCTGGATTAACACCAAAGTTGTAGTCATTGCCAGGAAGAATTGCATTAAGGATAATACCAGCAATAGCGGCGATAGCGAGTGCTGTAAGTGTGATATGTGTTCCTCCGATAGTGAATGTAAGACCATCAGAAAATCCAAGTCCACATACGAATATAACACCTGCGATTATAAGATTACGTGACTTAGTAAGGTCAACTCTGTTTTCAACAACATTTCTTACACCGATAGCAGATATCATACCATATAGCATAAATGATACACCGCCGATGATAGCAGTTGGCATTGTTGATATAATAGCTGAGAACTTAGGGATGAATGAAAGTATAACAGCTAATACAGCAGCAATTCTTATAACTGCTGGGTCATAAACCTTTGAAAGTTCAAGTACACCAGTATTTTCTCCATAAGTTGTGTTAGCAGGACCGCCAAGAAAACCTGCAAATGCTGTGGCAAGACCATCACCCATAAGTGTGCGGTGAAGACCTGGCTCTGCGATGAAGTTCTCATCAACAGTTGCAGATATAGCTGACATATCACCAACGTGTTCCATCATAGTAGCAATTGCGATAGGAGCCATAACAAGTATAGCAGTTATATCGAATTTACATATCTGGAACTTAGGTATTCCAACCCAGCTTGCAGATGATACTGAAGCGAAGTTAAGTATTGCAGAACCATCAGGGTTAGTAACACCAAAGGCATTAAGTATTAATGCGAATACATAAGAAATAACTACACCCATAAGGATAGGTATAATCTTAAACATTCCTTTGCCCCATATATTAAATATAACGATTACAGCTAATGCAACAAAGGCTAAAAGCCAGTTAGTAGAAGCGTTATTAATAGCTGATGAAGCAAGTGATAAACCTATACATATAATGATAGGACCTGTAACAACAGGTGGAAGAAATCTCATAACTCTGTTGACACCAACAATCTTAAAGATGAGGGCAACAATAAGATAGAATAAACCTGCGATAACTATTCCACCACATGCATAAGCGGCTTTATCGTTGGCACTCATATCTGCATATATTCCTGTATTTAAGTTGGCAACTGTGTAGAAGCCACCTAAGAATGCAAATGATGAGCCTAAAAATGCAGGTACTTTAAATTTGGAACATACATGGAATATAAGTGTACCAATACCAGCACAGAATAAAGTTACAGAAACTGTAAGACCTCTTGTTAAAGGTTCATTGCACGCACTCTGGAAGTATCCTGCTACAAGTATTGGAACAAGTATAGTTGCCCCAAACATTGCGAACATATGCTGTATACCAAGTATAAGCATTTTAGGAATACCGAGCTGGCAGGCATCACGAACAGCTTCCTGATTTTGAGTCTTTTCGTTCATTTGAGTCTCCTTTTTATTAAATTTTTTCTATGATACCATAACAATTTATCCTTGAAAAGAAAATATTAAAAATAATTATGGATAATATTTATGACTAATATCTGAATGTATGTTAATATTAAGTATATTTATTTTTTAGTATTTTAATATAATGTTAATATGTTTTTAATATAGTGGTGCGAGATATAAATAAAATAATTAAGATATGAATAATATAATCAAATATAATAAGATGACAGGATAAAGGAAGAAGTAAGATGAATAAGCAGAATATATATGAAAATGTGCGTTATTATATAGGAAAGATTACCGTGATACTTATGATGGTGTTATTCCCATTTGTTATGACAGATAAGCTTAATAATGTTACGAAGACAAGATATGTATTCTTTGTTATTATTGCACTTGTGGGCTGGATTGCAATGCTTATTAATGAGGTTGTATTCAGAATAATTATATCTGGTGATTATCCGGGGGCAAAGAAGTCTTTAGATATAAAGAAAAACTTCAATATAAAGATAATTTACAATATAAAGAATAGGAAGCATATTATATATTCGGTATTATTGATAGCCAGTTCAATAATATCTTATCTTGTATCTCCGTATAAGAATATAGCCTTATATGGTGCAGGTTCAAGATATATAGGTATGATATTTTTTATTGCAGTGGCATTGCTTTATTGGACAGTTTCGGAGTGTTATGAGTTTAAAGAGATAGATGTAATATTAATTCTGGCGGCTTCGATTATGGTACATCTGGTTGCTGTGTTTAATTATATGAATATTGATATATTGCATTTGTTCAGTAATCTTACTATAAAAGAGCAGACAGTGTATATGTCAACGCTTGGAAATATTAATGTATATGGAATGTATACAGGACTTACATTGTCTATTGCAATTGCTGCATATTACAAGGCAGAAGCAGCAGCTAAAGAGATATTCTATTATATTGCAGTAATATCTGGAATAATTGGAATTATAATATGCGACAGTGATATGGCACTTGTGGCTGTTGTAATTCCGCTGGTTATTCTGTTTCCATATTCAATTAAATCGGTGGCTTTAATAAAAAAATACATAGTGACACTTACTGCAGTTCTGCTTGCAGGACGTGTTGCAGGGTGTATTAAGCTTATTATTCCGGATAGAGTAAGGAAGCTCAGCAATATAATGTCAGGGCTTATATCAACTAATAATATATTTAATATCATAATTATAGTATTATTGCTGTTATATGTATTGATAGTACTTAGTGATAACAGATTGCAGAAGCTACTTGACAATATTAAAATCCGTATAGTCCAGATAATATATTGTGTAATGGCAGGTGGATTTGGAATATATGCCATAGTCCGTGTGATTAGTGATAATATTAATAAAATTGGAGCATTTTATATAACAGATAACTGGGGTTCAGGACGAGGTTACATATGGAGTAATCTTATCAATGGCTATAAGAATTATCCATTTATATATAAAATATTCGGATTGGGTGAGGGAACGGTTAGAAAGAATCTGAGCTATTATTCAGACAGCCACTGGGATATTTTATATGGAAATGTAGTTGATAACGCACACAGCATATGGCTGCAAATGCTTGTTACGATGGGGTGTGTCGGCGTGATTATTTTATTAGTTATTTTCATTCATACATTGGTCAATTCAGCAAAGCATGGTGTGCCAGATATAATTGCAGGCTTTGGAATGGCGGCTTTAGTGTATGCTGTGCAGGGTGCAGGTAACATTTTGGAAGTGATAACATTTCCAATGTTTATATGTGCAATGGCAATAGTGAATTGTAATAAAAAGATTGTTAAATAATTGTAAAGTGATATAATAAATATAGTGTATTTGCGTGAAAATTATATACAATTGAATACATAAGAAAGGGGTTTTCAACTATGAAGAAACAAAGGAAAATATCAATCAAAGCCAGGCTTTTGGGAAGCATAATGCCAGTCGTTATTGCTATCGTAGCAGTACTTGTGCTTATTGCTTATCAGGCATCAGCGGGCATAATTGAAGATTATTCACAGAATTTGCTGGAGTCATCGGTAAGTAACCAGTCATCTAAGATAGAAGCCTGGTTAAGTGAGAACCTTGCTTCTTTCCAGATGGCAAAGACCACAATAGAAAATCTTCACCCGGATGATACACAGCTAAAGGCTATTCTTGATGGATATTATAACTATAATGATAATTATCCAGATGGTTTATATGTATCTGACTCTAATGGTAATCTTATAAAGGCGGATAAGTCAACTAAGAAGGAGAGCAATCCTGTACAGAGCATATGGTATAAGGAAGGCCTTACAAGGGTTAATATGGCTGTTGGTTCGGCATATAAGAACGCTGAGGGGGTTAATGTAATTAGTGCTTCAGGTATTCTTAATGACGGAACTGATAATATAAGGGTAATATCAGCAGATATGACACTTGACCGAATTACTATAATTGTCAATTCTTTCATTGATATGGATAATGCAGAGGCATTTCTTGTTGATAAGAATACAGGAGTTATACTTGCTGACAGAGAATCTTCATTAATATCACAGAAGCTTGGTGCTTCCGGACAGAGTGAATATTATCAGAAGGTAGCAGCCCAATTTAATTCTAATGATTATGATTTTACAACTATTGACGGTAACATGACGGTATTTAAAGAGGTCGATGGCACTGACTGGGTATTAGTATCATATATTCCTAAGAATATTGTACTTGCAGAGCTTATACGTTTAAGAACTATTATGATAATTGTAGGAATTATATGTATAATGGTTCTTTGTGTTCTTGTTGAAAGAATGACTAATGTGGTAGTTAAGCCAGTAAAGAATATGACTAAAGCTATCACACAGATGGCTTCTGGTGATTTTACTGTATCAGTTAATGTTAAGGGCAATGATGAGATTGCGGTTATGGGACAGAGCATACAGAAGTTTATTCAGGCTATGCGCCAGATGATAGCCCAGATTGGAGATGTATCAGTACGATTAAAGGAGCAGGCAGTCTCAAGCAAGAATGTATCAGGCGAGATGAATACTGCGGCAGATATACAGTCTAAGTCGATGCGTGAACTTAACGACACAGTTGACCAGTTATCAGTGTCAGTTAATGAGATAGCAGAAAATGTTACACAGCTTGCAGGTGTTGCCGCAGAAACTAAGAACGATGGCGACTCAGTTGATATTAAAATGCGTGAGACAGTTGAAGTGTCCGAAAAAGGACGAATGGATATGGAACACGTCAGCGAAGCACTTAACAATATTGAGTTATCAATAAGAAGTCTTGAGGAAGCTGTTAATAAAGTTGGCTCGGCTTCTAAGGAAATAGTCGATATTATTAAGCTTATAGGTGATATAGCTGATGAAACTAACCTCTTATCACTTAATGCATCTATTGAAGCAGCAAGAGCAGGAGAAGCAGGAAGAGGCTTTGCAGTTGTTGCTTCTGAGATAGGTTCACTTGCAAAGAACAGTACAGAGTCTGTAGGACACATTACACAGCTTATCACAGAGATTAACAAGCTTGTTGAAGATGCTGTAAGTCAGGCGGGGGACAGTGTTGGAGAGATTGGTGACAGTGCAGTATTAATTCATACAGCAGTAGATACATTTAATACAATATTCAATAATATTAAGGCAACCAATGAACTTATGGCAAATGTTGTTGAGAAGATTGGACGTGTTGATGAGGTTGCTACTAATGTTGCTGCTATATGTGAGGAACAGGCTGCAAGCTCAGATGAGATTATGGCAACATCTGAGTCAATGTTAGGACAGGCTAATAATATTTCTAAAAATAGTGGACAGGTGGAAACCTCAGCAGAAGAATTAGCAGCTTCGGCAGAACAACTTTCTAATCAGGTACAGCAGTTTCATATATAGAGAAGATAAAATATCTGGAAAAGAGGTTATAGAATGAAGAAAAGGTTATGTTTATTAATATGTCTGGTAATGCTTGTATTAGGTGTTGCCGGCTGTGGCACTGGTACTAATACATCTTCAACAGGCAGTAAGAGCAGTGTAAAAATGTTAATGACACTGGCACAGGCTGATACATTTAGAACACAGTTAGTTAATAAAGCAAAGGAAACAGCACAGGAGAATAATGCACAGCTTGATATATTAGATGCCAATAATTCAATTGAAAAGCAGGTTGAGCATATTAAGAAAGCCGTTTCAGAGAATTATGATGTAATTCTTTGTAATATGGTAGATAAGGATACTTCATTAGAGCTTGAAGCTCTCGCAGGAGATATTCCTATTGTATTCTTTAATGTATCACCAGATGAATCAAGACTTAAAGCTGGCAAGTATATGTATGTTGGCTCAGATGAGTACACAGCAGGACAGTTTCAGGCAGAATATGTGCTTGATAAGTTAAAATCATCATCAGAGATTAATGTTGCTATAATTAAAGGACCATCAAGCCATTCAGCAACTAAGGGAAGAACTAAAGCTGTTAAAGAGATACTTAACGCTTCTGGAAAGAAGATTAATTATGTATTTGAAGACCACGCTGACTGGGAGCAGTCAAAAGCAGAGGAAATGTTTAATATATTCTTAAAGACTAACCAGAAATGTGATGTTGTTATATGTAACAATGATACTATGGCACTTGGTATAGTAGATGCGTGTCGTAAAGCGGGAAAGAGTAATATATTAATTCTTGGTATTGATGCGACAAGCGATGGCTGTAAGGCAATAGAAGCAGGAACAATGTCATTTACAGTATACCAGTCTGCTGACGGACAGGGAAAGAGGCTTATAGAAGCAGCTATAGCACTCGGAACAGGAAGCAGTACGAGTGGCATTGAAGGAATATCAGATGACGGATTATATGTATGGGTACCATTTGAAAAGGTAGATTCAACTAATGTATCAAAGTATAAATGATAAAAAATAAAAATAATAAAAGTTATAAGTGATAAAAAATAAAAGTAAAAAAATACAAGTGATAAACTAGTGGATTTACTGGTTATAATTTATAGTTGATATAATAAAATGCGTGGCATAGTTAATATCTATGTCACGCATTTCATAACAGCAGTTTATTAGTGGTGTGTAGAGAATAATTCCTTAACCATATCTGCGTTGTATACAACCTCTTTAACGTGGTCAACTTCTATTAAATAGAGTGCGTGTGCGGCAAGGTGTTCAGCAGCCTGTTCAAGGTCACGGATACCTGTTGTGTCTTTGAATATATCAAGTACAACATCAAGTCCTTCATCAAGTATAGTACATTCATTCTCGTGAAGACCAATCTTCTTTAATACCTTAGGAAGAGAGAACTGCTTAAATATAGTCTTCTTTTCTTCTCTGGAGTAATCAGGAATGTCAATAACTGCAAATCTTGAAAGTAATGGAGCACTAATCTGTTCCTTGTAGTTAGCAGTTGCAATTGGATATACACCAGATGTAGGAATAAGACATTCCATATAATTATCTGTAAATCCAAGGTTATCAAGCAGTGTAAGTAATACATCGGCAGGGTTCGCATTGCCGTTGCTTGAAGTTGCCTTATCAAGCTCGTTGATTATGAATACAAGGTTAGATTCACCAGCGTTGTTAAATGCTTCCATAATAATACCAGGCTTGGCATTAGAGTATATTCTTGAACTTCCTGTAAGCTGTTCGGCATCATTGATAGAACTCATATCAAGAGTTGTCCAAGGCATTTTAAGGATTTTTGCAACAAGGTAAGCAATCTGCGATTTACCAGTACCAGCAGGACCTACAAGAAGAATTCCATATGAAGGAAGTGTATGTGTACGGTTAATCTGAATTACAGTTTCAATAATTCTCTGCTTAACAGATTCCATACCAAAGAGTTCTTCATCAAGAATACGTCTTGCCTCAACAGGATCGATTGATTCAAAATAGTTGCTTTTCCACTGTATGTTAAGCATTATTGAAAGAGCTCTCTGTGCGTGACGTTTCTCCTCAGGAGTTACCTCGCTTGAACGAGCAACTGCAAGATTTCTTCTAGCCCATAATCTTATGTTATCAGGAAGAGTTATTCCGGCACAGTTAAGGAAATCAGAAATGCTTGTAATACTTGTAAGCTTCATACTGTCGCCTGACTCGTCTAATTCGTCATCAGGAATATCCTGAGCCACGATACTACTGTCTAAAAGACGTTCTATCATATACTGTAAAAATCCGTCTTCAGATGATAATTTCTGGCTGTTGTTAAAAGCAATCTCTCTTATTCTGTATACAGCATAACCATCTTCTACATTCTTACCTGAAAGCTTAACCTTAATGCGGTTCTCACCAAGCCATTTGATAAGGCTTGTAAATCTTGCATCTACCTTAATAATATTGCTTAAGATATTGCCGTCATCTGTCTGGAATTCAAATGCAGTCTTTTTGTATGGATTGGCAAACATTCCGATAGTTTCTGCAGCCCAGTTATGTTCACTGTTATCAAGAACGAATATGGGGTGTTCTGGTGAAGCTGTCTTATTGTCAGATGAAAATGTTGTATAGGTACATTCAAAAGATGATTCTTTTGAAGCATTCTTAAAATCAAATACTGGCATATTGTAATCTCCTGTGTAATTATATATTTATAATATGGACAGTTATAATTGATAGTCACATATGTTTTATAATAACACATTTTAAATAATTAGGAACAATAAATTATGGAATTGTAACAGATGTTGTATTGACTTGGAGTGAGCTTCAAGGATTAATATTCAATTGGATACAAAATGTAATGCAGCAGATATAGTAATAATTACAATTAAATTAAGAGGTTATGGCAAGAATATGACAATTAATGAGGCAGGAGAACGCTATAATATTCCTATACATATTCTTAAGCTGTATGAAAGCTGGGCGTGGTGCAGAGGTTCTGTTAAAGCAGAATTATTATTAATATTTATTGAGGTTAAAAGGAGAGTAAGAAATGTCAAAAAAACTGGGTGGAAAAAAGTTACTTATTATAACAACCTGTGTGAGTGTAATTGCGGCAGTTAGTCTTTTTAGAGATGAGCCACAGAATTTGCTGGCTGGTACAAAGACAGCATTATATAATGGACAGAATGTTGTGTATGACAGTCAGAAAGCTGGCGGAAGTCAGGTGGCATATAAGACTTATTGCACAGATAGTAATTGTACATTTCAGTATGCAGGTGAAGGTTCAGATAAAAAGATTGCTGTGATTAATATGGACAAGGAAAGTACAGTTATGAGCGAGCTTGCTGAAATTGTTGATGCTGACCTTATTGATATGCCAGATGATGTTAGCAATATTAATATCAGCCAGTACAATACTTTATTTGTTAATCCGACATCTGATGATTACAGAGTATCGGATGATATAAAGGAATTTGCCGGCAAAGCTAATCTTGATGGTAAGACAATCGTTGTAATATATGATGTGGCACAGGATATTATTAACGGTGTATCAAGTGCGGACGAGCTTATGGATAATACGGTATGGCTTACTGGTGGTAAGCTTTCTGATAATGCTGGTGATGAAGAAATTAAGAACTGGGTTAATGGGCTTGGAATGGAGCTGATAGCTGATGATGAGGAATAGTAAGTCAGGACGGGATTCCAAGTTGTTCAATGGATTTACACAGGTATATTCTTATAATTTTATTATAATTTAATAAACATATCAGACTGGTTGGTAAATATATGTGTTAAAATATAATATATATTCAACTTAAGCTAAAAAGATAGGAATTGGAGTAAATTATGAAAGAGATAAATAATGGTTATTTCACTGGGGAACGCTCATTGTTTAATAGTGAAGATATTAAAATTAATAATACAATATTTGGCGAGGGCGAATCACCATTGAAAGAATCGGACAATATTGAACTTAATAACAGCAGCTTCCAATGGAAATACCCATTATGGTACTGCAAAGATGTAGTTGCTAATAACTGTTCGTGGGCAGAGATGGCAAGGGCTGGAGTATGGTATACAGATAATCTGCTGATTAAAGATACCTTAATTGAAGCTCCTAAGAATTTTAGAAGATGTAAGAATATTACATTGTCGAATGTGGTTATGCCTAATGCGGCTGAGACACTGTGGAACTGCGATGATGTTACAATGCAGAAGGTCAGTGCCAAAGGTGATTATTTTGCAATGAACAGCCATAATATGAAGATATTGGATTTCCAGCTTGCTGGTAATTATCCATTTGATGGTGCTGAAAATGTAGAAATCCATAATGCCAAGCTTCTGTCAAAAGATGCGTTCTGGAACACGAATAATGTCACAGTATATGACTCATTTATATCAGGAGAGTACCTTGGCTGGAATTCTAAAAATCTTACACTTATTAACTGTACAATAGAAAGCCTTCAAGGTATGTGTTATATAGATAATCTTGTTATGAAGAATTGTACATTGATTAATACTACACTTGCGTTTGAATATTCTAATGTAGATGTGCAGGTTAATGGAAAAATTGATAGTGTTATGAACCCATCAAGAGGAATTATAAGGGCAGATGAAATTGGCGAACTTATTATGGAAAAAGATAAGATTCATCCTGAGGATACAGATATTGAATGCCCGGTTATTTCAAAAAGAACACAAAGATGATTATCTGTAAAATATTATTTTGCAGTTATCAGATATATTATAAATTTATTGAACCGAAAGGAGAATATATATTATGTCAAGAAAGAATTTTGGAGCAAAGCCATTAACTTATCCACAGCCTGTATTTATTATTGCAACATATGATGAGAATGGCAATGCAGATGCTATGAACGCAGCGTGGGGCGGAATAAGCGAGTGTGATGAGATATCACTTTGCCTTAGCGCAGGACATAAGACAGTTAAGAATTTATTAAAGACAGGTGCTTTTACAGTAAGTATGGCAGATGCAAAGCACGTTGCAGAGTGCGATTATGTAGGTATGGTGTCAGCTAATACTGTTCCTGACAAGCTTTCAAAGGCTGGCTTTACAGTAACTAAGAGTGAAAATGTTAATGCACCAGTTATTAATGAGCTTGCCGTATGTGTTGAGTGTAAGGTTAAAAGCTATGATGAGAATACTTGCAGACTTGTTGGACAGATTGTAAATGTAAGCGTTGATGAAGCAGTACTTACAGACGGAAAAGTTGATGTTGCTAAGGTTGCACCAATTACATTTGATCCATTTAACAATGAGTATTATGTACTTGGAGAAAAGGTTGGTAACGCATTTTCTGATGGAAAAGCTATCAAATAATTCAAAATAAGTGTTAAGTAATCAATTAACAGAATATTAGTATGTGAAATCCGCATTTATTCAGACAGTAATGTCTGGATAGGTGCGTTTTTTATAAGGAATTGCGATTATATTAAGCTTAAATTAAGATGGAATATTTTATAATATAAATATTTATAAGTATTGTTATACTTTGTAGTATTTTGCCGATATATTGTATGTAAATAATGTCAGAACGGATTTTGACAGATTGATTTTTCATTCAAGGAGGAGTGGATATGAGTAATACAATTTACAATGGAAGTTATCCTTCAATAGCAGAGAATTATGTTTACAGCAGTACAGGCACTTCAAAGGTAAAAACTAAGAGTGATGCAGGTAGCAATACTGCGAAGACAAGCGACACAGCATCTATTAAGGATACTTCGACAGTTAATAACACAAAGGCAGACGGAAAAGTTGCTGTAAATGGACAGACAATTGGCAATCCAAGATTAAGTGAGAAGGCATCTAAGTATTATGACCAGCTTAAGAAGAAATATTCTAATATGAATTTTATTCTGGTAAGTGAGGACCAGAAAGAATATGCAAAGGCACAGGCTTCAAACTATGCCAATGCTAATAATATGGTTGTTCTTATTGATGAGGATAAAATTGAGCGAATGGCTGAAGATGAGAATTACCGCAAGCAGTATGAAGGAATAATTGCCAATGCCGCAAGTGGTCTTTCACAGCTAGGACAGAGCATTGCCGCAACTGGAGCTAATGTTAAGGGTTACGGTATGCAGGTAAATGATGGTGGAACAGCTTCATTTTTTGCTGTACTTAAGAAGTCAGGGGCAGCACAGAAAGAAAGGATAGCCAAGAAAGCTGAACAGAAAAAAGAAGCTAAAAAGGCAGAAGCAAAGAAAGCTAAGAAGAAGGAAGAACAGGAACGTCTTGAGAACAAGAAAGACAGCAGGATAGATGATAACAGTGGAATAGAGGAAGATGAGGATACAGTAACTATAACAGCTTCTTCTATGGAAGAATTGTTACAGAAGATACAGGAATATACACAGAAGTATATGAACGATGATGTAAAGACTGATGATGAAAAGAAGGTAGGTCAGCAGTTCGATTATTCTGTGTAAAATATTATTGCAAAAGTACAATGGAAAGATAAATATATTTCTTTCATTAGAGAAAGGGGTTATGTATGGCTTTGAGTATTAATATTAATGTCAATAATTCAGATATTAGCATTAAGAACAGTAAGACTGGTGCTAAGAAGAATATTAAGTCTATATCAGCAGGTAATCTTAACGATATGACGGATAGGGAATTTAATATCAGCCAGAAAAGAAAGGTTGCCAGAAAGCAGGCCATGAAGCTTATTTCAGATGCATGGGATAAGGATAATAAAGCAGCACAGGGTATTAAGGATATGGAGTCAGAGAAAGCAGATATTGCTAATATTAATGCTGATTTAAAGTCAAAGCTGAAAGATATAGATAAAAGTCAGAAGGATTTGCAGGAATTATATGGCGTACATTCAGAGTCACAGGAGCAGAAGGATCTTGAATTATTAAAGAAATATCAGGATAACAGAAATGGTGTATCTAATGACAAGTTTAGCAAAGAAGAAATTGACAGATTAAAAGAATTGCAGAATGAGCCATTAACAGAATATCAGAAGAAAGCCCTTATGATTAACAGTTCTAAAGATGCCATAAGGTCTCAGATAGACCAGAATGATCTTAAAGCAATGAATAAGACTATGTCTATCAATAATGCCAAGTTAGAGCAGCTTAAATCTCAGGATATGTTAAAAGCAGGAGATGCGGCAGACAGTATTATTGAAGCTGCTGATAAAGATATATTTGGTATGCTTGTTAATGAAGGTAAGCAGAATATAGATGATAATATGAAGGAACAGCAGGAAGAAGCTAAGAAAGCAGAAGAAGAGAAGGAAAAGAAGCAAGAGCAGATTGATGAAGCCAAGAAGAAACGTCAGGAAGAGAAAGAGCTTCTTGAAAATGAACAACAGGCAGACAAGCTTGAGCTTGATAATTCAATTAATAGTCAGGCTGTAGACCATTTATCAGAAGCACAGCAGCAGGTTGAGCAGCTTATGAAGAATAATAATATGGTTAATGAAGATATTAAAGGAATTGAGATTGACCTTAATTTCTAATTGACATTTTGTAGTAAATTCGTCTGGCAATTTGTTAGGCAATAATTATTGAAGTTAATAAAAAGCTGTCGTAGAAGACATATTTTTACAGTATATAGAGTTCAATAGCTTCTATATATTGTATAAAATGTTTCATACGGCAGCTTTTATTACTAATTATTAATTGATATATTTCCCATATTTACAGTGGCTTTTAGAAGAGTAGAGGAACTAAGATTATTAGTGTATGTGTTGGAGCATTTATTATTATATAATGTGATGTTACCCATATCTACACTAAGGTCGTAACCACAATCTTTATTCTCAGGCATACGGATGGTTAAATTACCCATATCTACATTAATAATTGCTGACTTATATGTGCAGTTATCAAATTTGCAGTTACCCATATTAATCTCTGCGTTAATCTTTTCAATATTGCTGTTAGAAGCTTTAAAGTTACCCATATTTAATGAAGCTGTTAAATAACCAATATCTATAGAGTCGATTTTAACATTTCCTACATTAGAAGATAAATGCAGGTCGCTTATAGACGCATTTTCGGGTATTCCTATTGTTATTGTACAATCTGCATTTTTAATATTACCAAGGAAATGTTCTGTAGATTGTGTCACATTAAGAGTACTGCCGTTAACAACAGCAGTAGCTTTAAAACGCTCTCCGCCCTCATATTTGAAGCTGTAAGTATCGTCTTTTACAATATTGATATGAGCTACAGTGCCATCGATTGTAATATTAGAAAATGCTTTTAATTCTTCGTAGAAATCGCAATTGTTTCCAGAAGAGGAAGCGGTTAATCGGTTGAATGGTGCGGCATTAAATATATTTCCTAATATACCAGCTATTATACATAAAGCGGTTATTATATATATGATAATAAGATAAATTCTTTTATTCATAGTGTTCTCCTATCTTAGACCCTCATATTATTTTCTTAAAACATTTTTTAATAAAGCATAGATTACCCCGGCAATAGGCCATATAACCCAGGTTATGTGCCAGTAGAATGTTAAAAAGCTGATAGAAAGGTAAATACAGCTTACTGTTGACCAGTACACGGACATAATAGCGGTGGCTGTAGGATTAATATATTCAACAGACTTATTAGCTGGTTTGGCATAATTGCCAGCTATTGTGTCAGGGTTGTTAAGTGATAGAAGCACTTTATAGGCTTTTGAAGCATTTGCCTGATATACAATTAAGAACACACCAATGCCGACAAAACATAATACTCCGGCACCACCAAGGTCGTCAAGAATTTCAAAGTTAAGTGCATCAATTATTATTGGAGGTATAACGCTCATGACACATAATGCAACACCAATGCTTAGACACAGCGAATGAATTGTACGCATATGGTCACATTCATTCTGAATATATGAGGCAGACTGGTAGTCAACGCGGCATTGTTTGTATTTGATATCATCAAATTGCTTAAGCATAATACCTGATAATACGAAAAATCCGACTGCAATCGCAATTACTGCCAACATAACAGCTACCATAATGTTTTCAATAAAGGTAATTCCAATCATATCTCCAATAATTGGAAATATAGGGCTTATAATACATAAAAATACGCCGATTGCAATGAGAATACTTTTCACATTGTAAGCTCTTATGTATTTCTTGATTTCTTCTATCGAAAGACATCTTCTGTTATCAGAAGGTGTATTGTACTGTTGTCTGTTAAGTCCGAGTGTTTCGGAAAGTTCATCAAGATTGCCGAATTCAGATATAACAGTTCCAACAGCTTCATTCTCACTTAAACCTTCTGATATCAGCTCATTGTATTTGTCTTCCATCATTCCCCATAGTTCCTGCTTGGCACGAAGAACTTCAGGAGTGTTCGGCATATTGGCGAACATAGTTTCAAGATAACTTTTGATTGTTTCCATAAGTTAATTCTCCTTCTTAATAAATTGTTCAACGACTTCTTTGGTAAGTGCCCATTCTTCACAGCGGGCTTTGTAATACTCTCTTCCGGCATCAGTTATGCTGTAGTAAGTTCTTTTCTTTCCACCATTGTCACCTACACCAGGGAATGAAGTTATATATCCATTCTTTTCCATTCGTGTAAATGCAGAGTAGAGAGTTGTTTCTTTCATAATATACTTTTCATTGGATAGAGCTTTAATCTGCTTAGATATTTCATATCCATATGATGGTTTGTCTAATAGAAGATAGAGTATCATAGTGTCGTTGTAACCTCTGATAATGTCACTACTTATACCAGCCATAAAACCTCCAAAAAAAATACTACGACTGGCATACTACGTTAGTCGTAGTATGTCTGTCGTAGTATTATATATCATAATATATTATATACTGTCAATACATTTGGTATGAAATGTTATATTGGTTGGAATATAATGCTTTAACTGCCGTAAATAAAAAGAGGGTTCTGTAGTCAGAAACCCTCTTTTGTCGTGTAATATGCCGAATATTGATTAAATTATATGCTGTATAAGCTTATATCAGCTATGTTTGATATTTATATCTTCAGGACAGTCATCCCAGCTTAATACACCAGTTTTTACGGCATTTTCATATCTTGAAATTTTATATTTCAGACGTTTCATAGTTGCTTCAATCTGTGCATGCTGTTCTTTAAGGGCATCAAGCTGTTCCTGTAAAAGCTGTCTTCTTGCTTCAAATGTTTCATCGCCTTCCTGATAGAGTTTCACATATTCAATAAGTGCTTCAATAGGAACTCCAGCATTACGCATACAGATGGCATTTTCAACCCAGCCAAGGTCATTTTCTGTGTAATTTCTTATGCCGCCGGAAGTGCGGGCAACAGTTGGTATAAGACCAACACGTTCGTAGTATCGTAGTGTATCTTGTGAAATATTATATTTCTGGCTTACTTCTTTGATTGTCATAATATCCTCATTTCTGCACACATTTTTGCGCATATCGGGTTTGTGTCAGGTGCGCACAGACACAAATCCCTGGTATGAAAATTATTTTCACGCTATTACTTAATTCCTGTCCGATTATTTAGCTGATTATTATATTGTTATATTAACACTTGGAGTCAGCTTAAAGTCAAGTGTATTGTGAATGAATTAAAAAAATCAAGTGGATAAGCACAGGAAATGTGGTATACTGTCATATAAAAGACTGTCCTATAAGCTAGATTAGCTAAGCATTCTTATACGTACACTGCGGAATGAATGATTATAATAACAGATAAGTGCAGGCAAAATTCGTTAGTGCAGGACAGAGTTGTGATACAGTAATGTATTCGGAAAAGAGGTTTATTATGGGTTATGATAATGAATTTGATAATAAAATAAACAAGCTTACAGATTTTATTAATGAGTGTAATAGCATAGTGTTCTTTGGAGGTGCTGGGGTATCGACAGAGTCTGGAATACCAGATTTTCGTAGTAAGGACGGTTTATATAACCAGCACGATATTGAATTTGATATGTATGAGCCAGAATATCTGCTCAGTGAAGAGTGTCTTCATCATAAGCCTAAGGTATTTTTTGAATTTTACAGACAGAAAATGGATGCAAGAAATGTAAAGCCTAATATAACGCATTATATGCTTGCCAGATTAGAGAAGCTTGGAAAGCTGGATAAGATTATTACACAGAATATTGATGGACTTCATCAGATGGCTGGAAGCACTAATGTGATTGAACTTCATGGTGCAACTACAAGAAATTATTGTGAAAAATGCGGTAAAAAGTATCCGGCAGATTATATATTTGAGAGCAGGGAAGCAATTCCAAGATGTGTTGAGTGTAACCATATGATACGACCAGATGTGACTTTGTATGGTGAACAGCTTCCAGCAGGTGCATATGAGAGTGCGGTGGAAGCTATAAGAAAGGCTGATATGTTAATAGTGGCAGGAACATCATTAAAGGTATATCCAGCGGCAGGACTTGTATGGGAATTTGCTGGAAAGCATCTTGTCGTAATGAATAAAGAGCCGTTGGATTTCAAGCTGGATATGAATAAAGACATAGAGTTTAATTGTGCGATGGGTGATGTGTTCAGGGCACTTGATAAGAATATATAAATAAACACACTTTACGGGGCTGCTTAATTAAAGTTGACTTGCTCACAATCAAATGTTATGTTGATATAGCATTTTAATAACGAATGTAAACAGAATGGAGAAAGCACATGTCAGGGAATAAAGAGCAGATAGATGTTTCATTAATTGGTAATGACAAAATAGAAGAAGCAATTGTTAACATACAGAAAGAACCGACAGAGGAAAATCTTGTAAGAGCATTGTCTATAGTAAGACACAGAATGAATGATAAAGGTCAGCTGATAATAGCAGTAGAGCCGCCATTGCCAGATGGTAAGCTTAATTTGAAGGTTATAAAGACAGAAGACGGACAGATGTGGTGGATAGCTTACACAAGCTTTGATGAAGAATTAAAAGGTGCAGATAACATTAAATCGACGTTTTTAACAGATATAGATAAGCTGTTGAATTCAGCTTTGCAGGTTGATGAGATTAGCGGCATTATAATTAACCCTTGGAATAAGACGCTTATGATTGATAAAGAACTTATAAAGATTATAATAGGAAAAGAATAATAAAATGTTATATAAGTTTATAAGTATGAAAAAGAGGCGTAAGATAATATGCAGGAATTAAATAAAGCGATAGATGATATACGGTCAAAATGTGAATTGTCAAATGGGATAACAACACGCTATGCTGTGCCTGAAGATGCAAAAAGACTTCTTGAGATATATGCACCATATGTAGAGAATACAGCAATAACATTTGAATATGATGTACCAACATTGGAAGAATTTATTGAAAGAATCAGACATACACTTGAAAAGTATCCATATATTGTAGCGTTGAATAATGGCACAATCGTTGGTTATGCGTATGCTGGAATGTTCCACGAAAGAGAAGCATACAGCAGATGTGTAGAAACATCTATATATGTTGATAATAATATGAAGCATATTGGCATTGGTGGAATACTTCATAAGACATTAGAAGATGAGTTAAGGAAAGATGGCTTTCTTAATATGTACGCCTGTATAGCCTGCCCTAAGAAAGAAGATGAATACCTTAACAGAAACAGCATAGAGTTCCATAGTCATCAAGGATACAGGCTTGTAGGAGAATTCTATGACTGCGGATATAAATTTAAAAGATGGTACAATATGGTCTGGATGGAAAAGCTCATCGGGGAACATACTGATAAATAAAATATATGTGCAGGAAAGAGGAGTAGTATGAAAAGTACATTAATTAAGGATACAACTAAATCAGAGAGAATAGAGCTTGTTAAGCAGTGGGAGGAAAGTGAGGGCTGTGAGAGCAGTGGAATAGATCTTATGGAATTCTTCCGTGATTATATTGACGGAGTTAAGGAGATTTCAGAGGTCAATGCAGCATTTACAGCAAGATACATTTCTGAAATTCCTGATGATAATTCAGGCATAAGCTGCGGAATGGGCGGCAGGAGATAAGGAGAACTGGCGTGAAGAATATATTATTAATAGCTACTGGCGGAACAATAGCCTGTTCGTCCTCTGATGAAGGGCTTACACCATCAGCTAATGTCAACGAACTGCTTTCATATATACCGCATATTAAAGAAAAATGTAAGCTTTCAGGAATTTCAATAATGAATATCGACAGTACCAATATGAATCCTGAACTTATGATGAATATTGCAAAGGCAATAAAAGAATACAGGGATAATTATGATGGATTTGTCGTGGCACACGGAACGGATACAATGGGTTATACTGCTGCGGCACTTGTATATATGCTGAAGAACTTTAATAAGCCTGTTGTTATAACTGGATCACAACTGCCAATGGAAGCAGAATATACAGATGCGAAGAAGAATTTATCAGATGCGATAATATATGCGTGTGAGGGAAGGGCTGGTGTATATGTGGCATTTGATGGGTGCATAATTAATGGTGCACATGCAAGAAAGGTTAAGACACGCAGTTATGATGCATTTGAGAGTGTTAATTATCCAGTTGTTGCACATATTAAGCATAGCAGGATAACACATAATGAGGCTGTGCAGGGTGACTATAATAAGTCTGATAACAGCGGAATAGAGCCGGAGTTATGTTCAGATGTGATGCTTATTAAGCTGTTTCCGGGAATAGATAATAAGATATTTGAATTTATTAAGGGACACTATAAAGGTGTTGTTATTGAAAGCTTTGGGATTGGTGGAATTCCGAATATAGATAACAATATTGTAGAGGAAATTCACAAGCTTATAGAGGCTGGTGTTGCAGTTGTTGTGACAACACAGTGCAATTATGAGGGTGTTGATCTTGATATATATGAGGTGGGAAAGAAGCTGGCTAAAGAAAATGTTATTATAGCCGCTGATATGACGACAGAAGCGGTTGTTATGAAGCTTATGTGGGCATTGGCACATTTTGGTAAAAATGCAGTTACAGATATTAAGAAATATATTGAAACACCGGTATTCTGTGACAGAAGTTATTAACAGCAGGGAGCTTATGACAGCTTCAATCAATGAATGCAGACGGAATAATTAAAGAATATTATATAATATAAAATACCCTGTTATGTAAGGATTAACTCCAACAAGTTTATTCTTACATAACAGGGTATTTTGTAATATGTTGATTATTGATTATTGTGCTTAATAGTGTCTATAAGACTATGCATTCTTGTATTGATTGATTCAAGAATCTTCATATTGGCATCTTCTGTATTAGTGGTTTCAGCAGCGTGTGCAGAGAGCTGTTCAGATACAGCTGATATTGTCTGTATAGAGTCAACAATTACGCTGTTAGCCTGTTTGAGTTCATCAATACTTGATGAAAGTCTTGAAACATTATCACGGACAGTATATGTATTAGTCTGAATATTATCAAAGCTTTTGGCTGTATTCTCAGTAGAAGACTTTTCAGTATTAATTCCGTCTATCATAGTGTAGATAACTGATACAACATCTTCAATAGCTGATGACATATTATGTATAAGCTTTGTTATATTCTCAGTTGCATCACCTGTCTGTGTTGCCATTTTGGAAATCTCAGAAGCAACAACGGAGAAACCTTTTCCAGCTTCACCAGCTCTTGCGGCTTCAATACTTGCATTTAATGCTAAGAGTTCTGTCTGGGAAGCAATCTCCTCAATCATAACAATAATAGAATGCATCTGTGAAATATGGTTGTTAAGGTAAGTAAGCTTATCAGCAACCATTTCTCCGTTCTTAACAGATATATCAACTGTAGTAACAAGATGCTCAATATCTTTACTGCTCTGTGTAAGGATATCAAGGGTTTCTGCCATACTTGCAGAGATTTCATTAGCGGACATATCTACAAGTTCAACTTTTTTCTGAATTGCATCTGTCTGTGTAAGCTGGTTCTGTACGGCATTGGCTGTATCAGTTGCACCGTTGGATACGTCAGACATAGTTGATTGTGTGATCTTTGAAGATTCCTGTAACTTTTCTAAATCAGCATATACTTCAGAAATACCATTCTGCATTGTAGCAGACATTTCTGATATCTGACTAAGAAGCTCATCACTCTGCTCTTTTGATTTAGAAATGTTATTAATCTTCTGGTCTGCATTAGCTTTAGTTGCAAGAGCAAGCATACAGGCATATATACCAGTTATTAATACAATTATGAGCTGTATAACGGCGGCATCAGTTCCAAGATAGCCCATTCTGCCAGTTCTTGCACCGATAATAATAGTGATAATATTTTCAATAACTACGCCAAAATTGACAAGAAACATAAGACGGAATTCGTTATATAATGAAACAATAAATACCATAGGAAGTGCAAAGGCATACATAGTAATACTTGTTGTTGTAAATATGTTGCAGGTATAGAAAACAGCATATCCTATAGCTACTAAGTGCTTGATTGCATTAGTTTCGTGGTTCTTGTTCCAGAAAATAAATTCAGCAATCACAGGTGCCATTCCGATAGCAAAGATAATAATTGCGTAGGCGAATGATGTTATACCAACTGCTGTCTGCATAAAAACAAGAAGGCTGATAACAAGCACTTCTATTAAGTGTGCTAGCATAGCTACACGATTGTTTCGTTCCATTTCGGGAACTTCTCTTTTGATTTTGATAGGCATAAGTACCTCCTGATGTATATTGTTATTTAAGTGCCTAGAATACTAACCCCCATTATAATATATATAATTTGATATTTCAATGATACATTTATGGTTCTTCCGACACAGATAGCTTTTATATAATAATTACATTTTTTGTCAGATTAATGCTGTCTTTATAATATTATATTGATTGTTTCGTTTTGAATATTTATAGGCATTATTTCTGTAAAATAATATGAAACAGCGATATTTCACCTTGAAATAATACAATAATAATTATAATATACATTTATAAAATAAGTTTATAAAAGTCGGAGGTGCCATATGTTATTTAAAAATCCAATTATTCCGGGATATAATCCTGATCCAAGCATATGCCGTGTAGGAAGTGATTATTATATTGTGAATTCCACATTTGAATTCTTCCCAGGAGTGCCTGTATATCATAGTAAGAATTTGGTTAACTGGGAACTTACAGGATATTGTCTGGACAGGCGTTCACAGTTAGAACTTGAGGACTGTCGTAATTCGGGAGGAATATATGCACCAACAATACGATATCATAAAGGTATGTTTTATATGATAACAACAAATGTTACTGATAAAGGTAATTTCGTTGTTCATACAGAAGATATTAACAGTGAATGGTCTGAGCCAGCGTGGATTGACCAGGGGGGAATTGACCCGTCATTATTCTTTGATGATGATGACAAATGTTATTATTGTTCAACGGGAATAATTGACGGTGTACGTGGAATTGTTGCATTTGAGATAAATCCGCTTACAGGTGTGATATTATCTGAGAAGAAGCTTATAAGTGAAGGTTGTGGTGGACAGTGTCCGGAAGGCCCACATATTTATAAGAAGGATGGCTGGTATTATCTTATGATAGCAGAAGGTGGAACGGAATATGCACATCGTGAAACAATCCAGCGTTCGCATAATGTATATGGCCCATATGAGGCTTGTCCGGATAATCCTGTTATATCGCATAAGGAATATAAGAAATCAGAGATTCAGGCGACAGGACATGCGGATTTATTAGAGGATGAGAATGGCAACTGGTGGCTTGTGTTTCTTGGAATAAGAAGATTCAGCCATGCTTTGCTTCATAATCTTGGAAGAGAAACATTTCTTGCACCAGTAAAGTGGGAAAATGGCTGGCCAGTTGTTGGCTATAATGGCAATGGAACAATTGAGCTTGTAATGGATGCACCACTGCCTGGACTTGATTGTGAAGAGAGTTCTGCCAATATCCGTATTGATAAGCAGTCCGGACAGCCAATTCTGTACGCAGACCACAGTGTGGATATAGATTTTACAGATGAATTGCTTGATAAAAGGCTTCAATATACAAGAAATCCTGATACGTCAAAGTATATATATGATAATAAAAATGCTGTGCTTACACTTAAGGGAACAGATATAACACTTAACACGGCTGGCAAATCGCCAACAATTGTGTCATTTAAACAGCCGGAATTCACGACAACTTTATATGCATGTCTTGATATAGCCAGATGTAATGCAAAAAGATGTGGCGTTGCGGCATATTACAATAACGATTATCACTATGAGATATACATAGGTAATGATGATAATGGCAGGTATATAGGATTTTATAAACATATACACGATATGGGTGTTGAGCTTGAAAGAATTCCCATTAATAATGAAGATATGAATTCAAAGCTTTTGATAAAAATAGATACAGACAGGGAAAAGTATACATTTTCTTATGCAATAGCTGACACTGCTAATCTTGGTGCAAGGGTGGCATACAGGCAGATAGGTTCAGGACTTAATGCCGGACTTAGCACAGAGGGTACGCGGACAATGACATTTACGGGTACATTGTTCTCGCTATTTTCAGAAAATGGAGATGGTGTATTTAATATAGGGGTAAAGCTTTTAATCAATCCAGATGAGAATTACACATTATAATATAATTATATGAGCTGAGGTTTTGGAGGATTGAGTGAATTGTGTAGCAATGTATCAATCCAGATATATCAGTGAGGGATAAAGTCTCTTTTGCTCCTGAGATTATTATGTTTGTAGATTAATGTATACAGAAAGGGGGTAATTATGGGACATAATAACTGGTCATATTCAAAAATATATAAAGAAATTATACCATATGAGGAATATGGTATGTATGATGTTGCGTGGCACGATGGTATGTCAGCGGCAGATGGACACATAGGGGTAATTACATCGTGTGCACCTTTAAATGACAGCTTTATATTCCAGAATGTTGAGTATATTATGCCGTCAGAAGAGCCAAGATATGTGCCTTTAGAGGTTGAAGGACAGCTGGATGAGGCAAGGCAGTCAGTTATTAATATGGACGATACCTGGGATATACACAACAGAAAACGTACCAATATGTATTGTCATCATCCAGGACACCAGCTCAGGGTGGAATTATGCAGGAGTGCTGATATAACAGATACTAACGCATTAATATCAGAAGCTGCAAAACACCCTCATATGGCACGAAATGATGATATAAATATTACGGATTATGAACGATATACAGATTTTAACAGGTCTGAGATTGTTGTTAAATATAAGGCAGATGGAAGAACTATAACTAAAAGAACTTTTGCATCCTTGACTGATGATGTTGTTATTACAGAGATTACAGGAGCGAAGGATTTTATCGTTAATATTTCAGTTGATGATTTTGAGGCAATGCATAAGTTTGGTATGGATAAGAATAAACAGGCAACCTCAGAGAGAGGAATGAAGTATTCGCGTTTTGTTAAAGATGATATAGTTGGTGTTGTGGCACATTATCCTTCATTTGAGGGAAGTGAGCTTGCAAATGGAGGGTTTGCAGGTGCAACCAGATTTATTACAGATGGTATAGTCAATATGATAGAATTGAATAAATCAGACAAGGCATATACCTGTATAGATAATATAGAACCAATTATTCAATTGAATAAATCGAACAAGATTATTCTTATAACATATCTTGATTGGACAGATAAGCTTGGCAGGCTTGAAGATTTCCAGTCAGAATGTGAGAGTGGCAGTATATTTGATACAGAGATTATTAGAAAATGTTTTGCAAAGGTAAATGATAGTTTAGGCACAGCTGATAAAGTGTTTTTTAATAATAAAGAAATTTTCTATGATGCTGCAATCAAAGAACATAGTATTAAAAGTGCTGAAAGATATAACCGGGTATCATTACATTTATACGATAATACTGATTGTATATCTAATAAAAATGATAAAGAAAAGAAATATTATGATAATGTCTCTAAAGTTGATGAGAATAGTAAATGCACAATAGCTGATAATGAAGATAGGTACAATATATATAATATGGCAGCTAATGAGGAGCTTCTAGATAAGCAGAAAGAAGTTCCAGATATTCTTATTCCGCTTCTTGAAAGAATATATAATAATGCAAGATATGGGCTTATGTCAGGGGCTGGCTATACAGCACCAAGGCTTAATGGACCAGGTGTTGGAGAGTGGAATCTGATGTGGCGTAATGCGTATACCATGGATGCTAATGTTAATATTCAGGTATCGGGAATCAACAGCGGCAATATGTATGAAGCTGGCGTTGGGTATATTTGGTTCGTATTAAGACAGCTTAAAGACTGGGAGATTAATGCTAAAAAGGTATATGGAATGAAAAATGCCCTGTTAGCACCTATCAATACTGACGGACAGAGGGCAATGATGGTTGAGTATGACATTAACTATCCGTTCCAGTATTGGAATACGGGTGCAAGCTGGATGATACTTCCTATAGCAGAATGGGTTGACTGCTATGGTGATGTGTCAATTACAACAACTGATCAAAAGATAATAAAGCAGTATAATCAGGCTGTCTTTAATGTAAAGAAGGATATTCTTATGCCGCTTCTTCAAAAAACTTATAATTTCTGGGAGCAGCTTTGCACACCTGAGTACTTCACAGATATTGAGGGCAATGCAAGATATGAAAAGGGTAAGACACATTTATTTACTGGTGAGAAGTATCTTATAATTCCGTCATTTTCACCAGAGAACAAGCCGCTTGGCTATAAGAGTGCAATAACAGCCAATGCTTCAATGGATATAGCTGCGGCAAAAGATATTATAGCTATGTATATTGATATGGAAAATGAACTTCAGAATGAAGGATACAAGGAAAGAATTAAGAAGGCTGAAAAGTTAAATAATGAGCTTCCGGATTATCAATATGATGAAAGTGGTGCAATAAGAGAGTGGGCTATGAAAGAGTATCAGGAAAATAATGCCCACAGGCATATAAGCCATCTTTATTGTGCGTGGCCGGCATATCAGACACAGCATAATAATAAACTTGCCAATGCCTGCCGGCAGGCAATATTAAACCGTAATAAGGAGAATTCTGGAAAAGATGACACGGCATCACACGGCTGGATTCATAAGGCACTTGTTGAGGCAAGGCTTAAGAATTCAGAGGAAGTGTATAATATATTAAATATGCTTGTGCATAGCGATATATTTTATTCAACATTATTTACCGATCATAATACGAACAGGGCTAAGGGTGTCGCCTGCACAGATACATTATATGGAATAACTGGAATTATTAATGAAATGCTAGTGTATTCGGATAAGAACACGGTAGAACTGCTTCCTGCATTAAGCAGTAATATACCAGCAGGAAATATAAGCGGACTTTTAACACGTGCTGGTGTGAGAGTTGATTATTTAAGCTGGGATGTTGATAAGAGAAATGTAAAAGCAGACTTAACTGCATTACGGGATACAAGCTTTAATGTTGTGCTTAATAATAAAGCGTATATTGGTGAGGAAAATGAAAGTAAATGCGTTGCAGTTCAGTTAAAAAAAGGTGAAAGGTATTGCTTTATGGGTTGATAGTGAAAATGCGGAAACACCGATATAGTAGAGTGTTTCCGCATTTTTTATTTTATTTGAACTTGAATGTATTCTCAAGTGTCTCCCACTTGGTATCTTTCTCGCTGAAATTAAGTGGGGTTCCGTCTTCAAGCTTGTATCCAGATGGGTCAGCACTGCCTGGATATTTGCCTGTAACCTGTGGCCATTCAATGCCAATGCTTGGGTCGTTCCACGCAAGACCGCCCTCATCACCAGGATGATAGAAGTCAGTTACTTTGTAGCAGAACTCAGCTTCGTCACTTAATACGAGGAAGCCGTGTGCAAAGCCTTCGCTTATATAGAACTGCTTCTTGTTCTCTTCTGTAAGTTCTACGCCAAACCATTTGCCGTATGTCTTAGAACCTGCACGAAGGTCAACAGCAACATCAAATACGCTTCCTTTGATTACACGTACAAGCTTTCCCTGAGGAAATTCTTTCTGGAAGTGTAAGCCACGAAGAACACCCTTAACAGAGCGTGACTGGTTATCCTGAACAAATACCATATCAAGACCGGCTTCGTGCATATCATTCTGATTGTAAGTTTCCATAAAATATCCGCGGTTATCGCCGTGAACAGTAGGTTCTATTATATAAAGTCCTTCAATATCGCAAGGAGTTACTTTAATCTGTCCCATAGTTATTACCTTTCTTTGATTAATCTAAAAATACTGCCACCTGACAGATAAAAATAAATTGTCAGGTGGTATATAAAAATATATTAATTATCGGTTAGAATACATTTTCTCATAGTAGTTCTGGTATTCGCCTGAGATGATAGTTTCCCACCATTCCTTGTTGTCAAGATACCACTGGATTGTCTTCTTTATGCCGTCTTCAAACTTAGTTTCTGGTAACCAGCCAAGTTCGTTGTGGATTTTAGAAGGGTCGATAGCATAACGCATATCGTGTCCCTTACGGTCGCCAACGTGAACGATAAGTGATTCTGGCTTGCCAAGTTCTTTACAGATAAGCTTAACGATGTCAATATTTCTCTTTTCATTATGTCCACCGACATTGTATACTTCACCGACACGCCCTTTGTGAATGATAAGGTCAATAGCCTTGCAGTGGTCTTCAACATAAAGCCAGTCACGGACATTAAGACCTTCACCATATACAGGAAGTGGCTTATCATTAAGAGCATTGGCAATCATAAGAGGAATAAGCTTTTCTGGGAAGTGGTATGGTCCGTAGTTGTTAGAACATCTGCTTATAGTTACAGGAAGTCCATAAGTTCTGTGGTAAGCTAATACTAAAAGATCAGCACCAGCTTTTGATGAGCTGTATGGGCTTGATGTATGTATAGGTGTTTCCTCTGTGAAGAAAAGGTCAGGTCTGTCAAGTGGAAGGTCACCATATACTTCATCAGTAGATACCTGATGATAACGCTTAATTCCGTACTTTCTGCACGCATCCATAAGAACAGCAGTACCTTTGATGTTAGTGTCAAGGAATACTTCCGGGTTCTCGATAGAACGGTCAACGTGTGACTCGGCGGCAAAGTTTACAACCATATCTGGGTGTTCTTCTTCAAAAAGCTTGTATACAGCTTCTCTGTCAGTAATACTTTCCTTAACAAATCTGAAGTTAGGATTATCCATTACAGGAGCAAGTGTTGAGAGATTGCCTGCGTATGTAAGGCAGTCAAGACAGATAATTCTGTAATCTGGATATTTCTTTAACATATGGAAAATGAAGTTGCTTCCGATAAATCCGGCACCGCCGGTAACAATAATATTCATATATAATCCTCGTTTCTGTGCACATATTAATAATTAAAATGGTGCAGTGTGCGCTACACACCAAATGATAATATATTCTAGCTATGAAGTACGTCAATATATTTGCCGTCAAGCACATCTTTTAAATACTGTCCGTACTGGTTTTTCTTTAAGACTTCATAAGTCTTAAGTACGTCCTCTTTAGTTATCCAGCCGTTAAGATAAGCTATCTCTTCAAGGCAGGCTATTTTACGGTGCTGATGTGTTTCAATTGTCTTAACGAAGTTAGTAGCTTCAACAAGGCTTTCGTGAGTACCAGTGTCAAGCCAGGTAAAGCCCTGACCTAAAAGTTCTACATTGAGGTTGTTGTTCTCAAGATATATACGGTTAAGGTCTGTTATTTCAAGCTCACCTCTTGCAGATGGCTTTAAATTCTTTGCATACTCTACAACTTTATTATCATAGAAGTAAAGACCTGTTACACAGTAATTGCTCTTAGGTTTAGCTGGCTTTTCTTCTATAGATATAGCCTTGCCGTCTTCGTTAAATTCTACAATACCAAATCTTTCAGGGTCATCAACGTAATACCCAAATACTGTAGCACCTACGCCGTATTCTGCGTTCTTAACAGCACTTTTAAGGCGTTCCTTAAGTCCGTTGCCAGCGAATATGTTATCGCCAAGAACCATAGCAACAGTGTCATCGCCGATGAATTCCTCACCGATAATGAAAGCCTGTGCAAGTCCGTCAGGTGATGGCTGTACAGCATAAGAAAGATTAACACCGAACTGGCTTCCGTCACCGAGAAGCTCTTTGAATCTAGGTGTATCCTGTCGAGTAGATATTATAAGAATATCACGAATTCCAGCAGTCATAAGAACTGACATAGGATAATATATCATAGGCTTATCGTATATAGGAAGAAGCTGTTTACTTGTTACCATTGTGAGTGGATAAAGGCGTGTGCCAGAACCACCAGCGAGAATAATACCTTTCATAGTCATTCCTCTTTTCTTAATAAATAGTGTGTTTTAAATAAATTAATACCTGTTTAGCAGATTAGTGCTTACTAAGCAGATTATAGTTTTTTAGTAAATTGATATTTGCTTTTTGTTTTGATATATATATAATAAAAGGTGACGTAACGTTATCTTCAAGTATTTTTTGTGATACAAGAAGAAATTTTATCATTATTTATGATTTTTATGGTTTCAAACAGATCTTCAAATAGGATTTTAATAGTCCTTAAAATATAATTTCAAATAAGCTTTCAAATAGGATTTGCAATAAGTTTTTAAACAGAATTTCAGGTATGATTACAGTAAAATATACCATAAAGAAAAGAGGAAGTTATGCATAAAGAAGGTTATTATTCTTCTGGTGAGTTTGCCAAGAAAGCAAATGTCACAGTAAGAACTATAAGATATTATGATAAACAGAATATTTTAAAGCCGTCACTTCTTACAGAGGACGGAGTAAGGTTTTATACGGATTCAGATTTTACGAGGCTGCAGCAGATACTGTTGTTTAAGTATCTGGGGTTTTCGCTTGAGGATATAAGAAATATGACTATCGGTGATTCAGATTATAACATCCTTCTTAATTCACTTAATTTGCAGTTTAAGCTTATTCAGGACAAAATAGCACAGATGGAGCTTGTAAAGAATGCAATTGAAGACACGATATATACATTTAAAAATAACAAATCAGTGGATTGGAGCAATATGCTTTCGCTTATCCACCTTACTAATATGGAAAGCACTTTAAAGACACAGTATCTTAATGCTGGAAATATAACCGCAAGAATTAATCTTCATGCAGAATATTCAGTTAATAAGCAGGGTTGGTTTAACTGGATATATGAACAGAGCAATATACAGACCGGACAGCGTATTCTGGAGATAGGCTGTGGTGATGGAAGACTGTGGGTTGATAATAAGAATAATGTAAGAGAACTTTCAGGGCTACAGGTGTTCTTAAGCGATATATCCGATGGTATGGTGAATGATGCAAGAAGAAATATAGAAGCGGAATATGCTAACGAGAATGGGGCGGATAGTACTGCACATAAGACAGGACAGTCTGTATCATTTAAGTTTAATACATTTGACTGTGCGGATATTCCTTATAGGAATAATTATTTCGATATAGTTCTTGCTAATCATGTATTATTTTACTGTGATAATATAGAAAGCGTTCTAAAAGAAGTCAAAAGAGTGTTAAAACCGGGTGGAGTATTTATATGTGCAACTTATGGGGCTTCGCACATGAAAGAGATTAGTGATCTTGTAACAGAGTTTGATAAAAGAATTGTTCTTGCTGCGGATAATCTGTATGATAAATTCGGGCTGGATAATGGAGAGGATATATTGATTAAGCATTTTAATAATGTAGATGTCAGAAAATATAATGATCACCTGTTAGTTGATAAAGCAGAGCCGCTTATTGAATATATTCTTTCCTGCCACGGCAACCAGAACCAGTATCTTCTTGACAGATATTCCGATTTTAAAGCATTTATAAGAAATAAGCTTGCAAGGAAGCCTTTTAAGATTACTAAAGATGCAGGATTATTTATATGTAAAGATGTATGGTAATTATATTAATAATGTGGTAAAATTATACAGCTATTGCAATTTACGCGATTAAATATCTATCATAATGGGAATGTTATTTATAACAGTATAATGATAGGCAGATTATTAAATTATAGAAGAATAGAGGTATACAATGGCGTTATCCAAATTATTTTTAAATGCAGGTGAAGCGTTAAGGCCAGTTCTTGTAAAAGTGCTTCCGATGAAACTGCTAAGTAAGCTGAAGGCGGGAATTATTAATAATGCAACAGAAAAGCTGTCGGCAGATACTATAGAAAAGTATGCACCGGGACGATACAAGGAAGGTGCTAATATAATAGGCAATATAAAGGGGGATAATGGATTAGGACAGAGTGCACGTATTATGTGCAGTCTGCTTGATGAGAATAATGAGCCACACGTTATAAGGGATTTCTTTGTTCCACCGGGAGGTTCAAGAACCAATGATATGTATGACAGCAGGCTTACAACACAGCTTCCATATGATGTTAACATAATACATGTTAATGCTAGTGAATTTATGGTAGCATATTTAAGCCTTGGCAAAGATGTATGGGATTACAGATATAATATAGGTTACTGGGCGTGGGAATTAGAGACATTTCCAGAGGAATGGCTTCCGGCATTTAAGCTTGTCGATGAAGTGTGGACACCATCGGATTTTGTTACTAATACACTTAAGAAATATACTGACAAGCCCGTGGTTACGGTTCCACATTGTATAGAACCTGTTGCAAGTGCACAGTATGGCAGGAAGCATTTTAATCTTCCAGAAGACAAGTTCCTGTTTTTAATAATGTTTAATAGTGGAAGCGTTATGGAAAGAAAGAATCCATTGGCAGCTATTAAAGCATTTAAGCAGGCATTCCTGAAAGATGAGGCAACTAAGAACAAGTATAAGGATGTAGGTCTTGTAATCAAGATAAGTGAGTCGGAGCTTTCAGCAGACGATGAGAAGATTATAAGCTCTGTTATAGATAAAGAAGATAATATTTACTTTATGTGTGGACAGATTAATAAGACAGAAGTTAATTCGCTTCTTAAAGACGTAGACGTCTATGTATCACTTCACCGCTCCGAGGGCTTCGGGCTTGTAATGGCGGAAGCTATGTATCTTGGAACACCGGTTATAGCAACGGCGTGGTCGGGTAATACAGAGTTTATGAATGATCATACGGCGTGTATGGTTGGATACGATATGATAGAACTTGATAAGGACTATGATGTATTCAAGAAGGGCAATATGTGGGCAGATGCACACATTGATGAAGCTGCTGATTATATGGTAAGGCTCTATGAAGACAAAGAGTATTACAACACCAAGGCAGGTAATGGACAGGCATATGCCAGAGAACATCTTGCATACAAGCGTTCAGCGGATATTGTGAGTGAGCGTTTAAGACAGATTCATTCAAAGTCTTAAGGCTTTTTAACTATTCGTTTGACAAAGAAAATGTTTGTTATTATAATATGCAGGATTTAGATATAGAGGAGAAATTTCTGATGCAACATATTAAAGAATTATATGAATATAGGGAAATGATTATAAGTCTTGTAAGAAAAGACTTAAGAGGAAGATATAAGGGTTCTGTTCTTGGATTTCTTTGGACATTCGTCAACCCTTTATTACAGCTTATCGTGTATACAATTGTGTTCTCAATAATTATGAGGGCAAGCTATGAACAGTATTATTTGTTCCTTTTCGTGGCACTTGTGCCTTGGATGTTCTTTTCATCAAGTGTAACTGATGGTGCGGCAAGTATATTAAAAGAGAAGGATATGGTTAAAAAGATATACTTCCCAAGAGAGGTTCTTCCAATATCAACAGTTACAAGTGCATTTGTTAATATGATACTTACATTCGTTGTTGTATTTATAGTTGTTATTGTATCTGGAAGAGGTATTAATCCACTTGCATTATTATGCCTTCCTGTTGTTATGGTTGTAGAGTATGTACTTTGTCTTGGTATTGCACTTATAGTATCATCACTTACAGTATATCTCAGGGATTTACAGTATATTCTTGGAATATTTGTTATGGCACTCCAGTATATGACACCGGTAATGTATGGCGTTGATATGGTAGAGAATTCTGGTGCTGGTGACTGGCTTATTTTAATATTTAACTTAAATCCTATGACACCTATTATTAAAATATACAGACAGATTATTTATTATGGAGAAGTTCCAGAACTTGGTTCGCTGGCTCTTGCATTAATAATAGGTATTGTATTTATAGTTGTCGGAGAAGTTCTGTTTAAGAAGCTTCAGAGAGGTTTTGCAGAAGAATTCTAATTAGAATAGTATAGACAATTAGATATATAAGCAGAAATGAGGATTATGATGGATAAAGATAATGCAATTGAAGTAAAAAATATAACTAAAGATTTTAAAGTATATTATGATAAAGGAAGCGAACTTAAGGAAAAAATGCTTTTCTGGAAGCGCAACAGATATGAGAAAAGACATGTTCTTAATGGTATAAGCTTTAATGTTAAGAGAGGTGAGGCTATAGGTTTAGTAGGTAAGAATGGCTGTGGTAAAAGTACAACACTTAAAATGCTTACTAAGATTATATACCCTGACTCAGGAACAATTGAGATGCGTGGAAGAGTATCAAGCCTTATAGAGCTTGGAGCAGGTTTTCACCCGGATATGAGCGGAAGAGAAAATATATATACTAATGCTTCTATATTCGGACTTACCAAGAAAGAGATAGATGCAAGACTTGATGATATTATAGCATTTTCAGAACTTGAAGATTTCATAGATAATCCAGTAAGAACTTATTCTTCAGGAATGTATATGCGACTTGCTTTTGCAGTTGCTATCAATGTAGATGCTGATATTCTTCTTATTGATGAAATCCTTGCCGTTGGTGATGCTAACTATCAGGCAAAGTGTTTCAATAAGTTAAGAGAGATTAAGGCAGAGGGAACAACTATCGTTATTGTATCACATTCATTAGGTCAGATTGAGCAGATATGTGACCGTTCTATATGGATAAAAAATGGTCTTATAGAAGCGGAAGGAACTCCAAAAGATGTCCATCTTAAATATCTTGACTATATGAATCAGGAGAGAATGGAACAGGCTGAGAAAGAGCAGCTACGTCAGGCAAAGCTTGAACGTGAGCAGATGGAGAAGAAGAAAGAAGAAGAACGTATCAAGAAAGAGCGTGCGAAGGTTAATTCAAGATACGGAAGTGAAGACGCAAGATTTACAGATATTCATATGTATAATGAGGCTGGCGAGGAGAGCAGAATATTCAAGACAGGAGAGAAAGTTATACTTGACCTTGGTTATCACGTTGATAATAAAGTTACTGATGCAGTATTTGGATTTGGTATATTCAGAAATGATGCTCTCTGGTGCTATGGTACTAATACAAGAATAGACAGAATAGAGAATTTTGACATTGATAAAGACGGAAGATATAAGGTAGAACTTGAAGATCTTAATCTTATACCTGGTAATTACTGGGTAGATATAACTATTGAATATGGAGAGGGTATACCTGTTGATTATTATAAGCAGGCTCTTAAGTTTGAGGTTGTATCTAATATAACAGATGTTGGCGTTACAAGAATTCCACACAAGTGGGAATTACACATTTAAGATGAGGAGATAAGAATAATTATGAAAAGGGCAGTGCCATGGATAAGAGTGGCTGGATTTATTGTTGGGCTTGTTGTACTGGTAGCAATATTTGATTACGCGTTTGCACAGACAGGATATGTAAGATATGTGCTTACATATTTCCAGAATTCAGATGAGGATATAGATACACTTGTATTAGGTGCATCGCATGCAAGAAGTGCAATTGACCCGCAGAAGATAGATGATGTTAACGACACGAATTCATTCAGTCTTGCAATACCTGGTGAGATGGTAAAGGATTCTTATTATGTGTTACAGGAAGCGCGCCGCAGTAAGAAGATTAAGACACTTATATTTGATGTGGATTACCAGTATTGGATGGAACCTCAGGCAGAAGGATATTTTCAGGAACCATTCATATACAACCAGCTTAGCTGGTCATCACCAGTAAAGTGGAAGTATATGGCAGAGAATATGCTTAATCTTGATGTTAGGAATGCATTTACGAAGAGAAATGTATATCTTTGTACTCCATCATCAGTAAAGACTAATATTTCACAGAAGCGTTCGCAGGAATATAAGGATGCGGATATCTACTCAATAGAGGTACCAGATGCCAATGGCCCATATATTGGAAAGGGATTTTTCTATCGTGAGGTAAGCGGACTTAAGCCTGGTGGTGATGCTTATGTTGATGGCTGGGTAGGCAGAGAGAATGATGGTCTTTCAGAGGTGGCTGTAACCAAGTTCAAGCAGATAAAGAAGTTCTGTGATGATAATGGTATTGAGCTTATATGTGTTACATCACCAATAACACCAAGCGTTATGCAGAAGCTTGGAATGGGAACTGTTAATGATGTACTTTCACAGTTCTTTGAAGAACAGAATGTACCTTATTATAATTTTAACAAAGCCAGATTATCAGTTCTTGACAGAAGTGATCTTGATTATGGAGATAAAGAAGGTCATATGGGTGGAGAACTTGCAGAAGAATATTCAGAAGTATTAGCAGAAGTGTTAAAAGGACATTTTAACGGAACATTAGATGAAACAAAGTATTTTTATAATACCTTTGATGAGATGTATAAAGAGATGGAGGAACAATAAATGTCATTCACAACAGTAGCCTTTTTTGTATTTTTATTAGCTGGAATAGTTGTTTATTATGTTCTTCCCAAGAATGTACAGTGGATATGGCTTCTTATATTAAGTTATATATATTATTTTACATTTAGTATTAAAGCTTCTTTATTTATGGTATTTGCAACTGTAACTATATATTTCGGAGGCATTTGGCTTCAAAATATACAGAATACAGGTGACAGATATTTAAAAGATAATAAAGAAACACTTTCAAGAGAAGATAAGAAGGCTTATAAAGAAAGCCTTAGAAGAAAGAAAAGATGGGTGTTGTTCCTTATACTTCTTTTGGACTTTGGAATGTTAGCAGTTGTAAAATATAGTAATTTTGCAATAGAGAATATTAATTCCGTACTTGGACTTATGGGTAAAGAACCAATAGGTCTTCTTGGAATGGGACTGCCACTTGGAATATCGTTCTTTACATTCCAGTCTGTATCATATGCAATTGATGTATATCAGGGAAAGTATGAGTGTGAGAAGAACATATTTAAGATGGGATTATTCGTATCATTCTTCCCACAGCTTTTACAGGGTCCAATTGGAAGATATGACAGATTAGGAAAGCAGCTTTACAGTGGACACAGCTTCAATTTAAAGAATGTAGAATATGGACTTCAAAGAATCGGCTGGGGACTTTTTAAGAAGGTTGTTATTGCAGACAGGGCGGCAGTGCTTGTTCTTAATGTATTTAATAATTATGAGGCATACAGCGGATTTCATTATATTATGGCAGTGCTTATGTACTCTGTAGATTTATATATGGATTTCTCTGGTGGAATAGATATAGTTATCGGTGCTGCACAGATGTTTGGAATTACAATGGATGAGAATTTCAGGCAGCCATATTTCTCTAAGTCAATAGGTGAATTCTGGAGAAGATGGCATATTACACTTGGTACATGGATGAAGGATTACATATTCTATCCGATGTCACTTTCTAAGAAGATGAATAAGTTCGGAAAGTGGGGAAAGAAGCACTTTGGCAATACATTTGGAAGAACACTTCCTATATGCTTTGCTAATATAGTAATATTCTTTATCGTAGGTATATGGCACGGAGCAGCCTGGAAATATATTGCATATGGACTTTACAATGGCTTTATTATTGCAATAAGCAATCTTTTAGAGCCTGTATACAAGAAGCTTCTTAATAAGTTTCATATTAATGCAACAAGCAGGGGCTGGACTTTATGGCAGATTATAAGAACATTTATACTTGTTAATATAGGCTGGTACTTTGATATGGCTGACAGTGTAAGTCAGGCTTTATGTATGATAAGATGGTCAATTCAGGGATTTAGCCTTTCACAGTTTAACAGCTCACTATTAGACCTTGGAATAGAAGCAAGAGATTATATAATTATAATCGCTGGCTGTATTATAGTATTTATTATAAGTGTACTTAAAGAAAAAGGTATAGCTATAAGAGAGAGCATAGCGGCCAAGCCATTAGCGGTAAGGTGGGCTGCTTATTATGCGTTGATAGCTGTTATATTAATATTTGGATATATAGGCGCAACACAGGGCTTTATATATGCTAATTTCTAGCTTGTAAATGTAAGTGGTGTATCAGATACACAGAAATGAGGAGTATATGTCAGAACAGATTAATGTAGAATCAATTATGAAAGAGATTAAGAAAGAGATTGAAGTTAAGGGTTATACTAATGACTTATTAAGCTTTGATGATGTTATTGTTGATGTTGGTTCAATGAATGTTAATAAGTTTGATAAAGTAAAATTCAATGAGGATATATATGTTGCCAACCACGAATGGGAAGTTAATCCATACAGACCATTACAGGGTGGAAAAGTAACAGTATTCTTTAAAAAGGCAATAAGAAAGCTTGTATATTTCTTTGTAGAACCTATAGTTATGGCTCAGGATGGATTTAATGCTTCAATTGTCCGTTTGATGAACCAGATGAACTGTTATATAGAAGAAAAAGATAAAGAGATAGCTGAACTTAAGAAAGAGATAGAAGAATTAAAGGGCGGAAAGTAATATGCGTATTTTTCAGTTATTATCTACTATTGCTTATGGCGATGCTGTTAGTAATGATACAGTAGCTATGGAAAAGGCAATCAAGCAGATGGGATATCAGACAAGAATATATGCCGAAAGCATAGTACCACCACTTGATAAAAAGACGGCACTTGCAATTTCAGAATTAAAAGATGTATCGAATGATGATATTATAATATTCCATATGTCAACAGGAAGCCGCCTGAATTTTGATGTGGCTAAGTATCCTTGCCGTAAAATTGTAGTGTATCATAACATAACACCACCAGAATACTTCAAGAATAATGATGAAAGATTCAGTGATATATGTGAGTATGGTCTTAAAGGTGCTAAGTCATTAGCTGATAAGGTCGATTATTGTCTTGCTGTTTCAGAATTCAATAAAAAGGATCTGCTTAATATGGGTTATAAATGCCCTATTGATGTACTTCCAATTATTATACCAATGTCTGATTATGATAAAGCACCAGACAAATCAGTTGTAAAGAAATATTCTGATGACTATGTGAATATATTATTTACAGGACGTATTGCACCTAATAAGAAGCAGGAAAATCTTATATCAGCATTTTATTATTACAACAGGCTGTATAATAAGAAGTCACGTCTTATACTGGCTGGTTCGTTCATATATGATGATCCATATTATATAAGGCTTACAGAATATACTAAGAAGCTTGGTATGGGTGGAACAGTTATATTTACAGGACATATAAAGTTTGACCAGATACTTGCTTATTATAAGACAGCAGATGTATTTCTATGTATGAGTGAGCATGAAGGCTTCTGCGTTCCGATTGTTGAGGCAATGAAGTTCAAAGTTCCAATAATTGCTTATGGCAGGGCTGCTGTGCCTGAAACTATGAACCATAAGGGTATGATATTAGATGATAATAATCCACAGTATGTAGCTGCCTGCATTGACAAGATGGTTAAAGATAAGAAGTTAAGGGATTATGTTATAGAAGAACAGAATGAAAGACTTGAATATTATAGCTATGATAATATATCTGCAATGTTCAAGGAGTATTTGTCAAAGTTTATTGATAAGAAGGATTGAGCATTATGAAGAAAATTGGATTTGTAGTTCCATGGTATCATAAGGATATACGAGGGGGAGCAGAACAGGAATTAAGAGGAATTGTGACCCACTTGAAAGCCAATAATGTTGATTTGGAAATAATAACAACCTGTGTAAAAGAGTTTACTGCTGACTGGACTGAGAATTATTTCAAGGAAGGTGTAGAGATAGTTGACGGAATTCCAATAAGAAGATTCAAAGTAAGAAAAGGCAATATGAAAGAATTTCATAGAATTAATGCCAAGGTTATGCAGGGAAAGACAATATCCTATGATGAAGAAGATATATTCATAAGGGAAATGGTCAATAGTCCTGATATGTATGATTATCTCAGGGAGCATAGTGAGGAATATCATAGATATGTGTTTATTCCATATATGTTTGGTACAACTTATTATGGGATACTGGCGTGTCCATTTAAGTCAATTCTTATTCCGTGCCTGCACGATGAGGCATACGCTTATTTCAGACATTATAGAGAGACATTCAGGGATTTAAGAGGAATTATATTCCACGCAAGACCGGAGATGGAACTTGCCAATAAAGTGCTTGATTTAAGAAATGTTAATCAGGTGCTTTTAGGAGAAGGCGTAGAAACAGATTTTGAATATAATGCTGACAGGTTCAGAAAGAAATACAATATTAATGAACCATATATAATATATGCAGGACGTAAAGATGAAGCCAAGAATATATATACACTTATAAAATATTTTGGCGAATTTACAAGAAGAAATCCTGATAAGAACTTAAAGCTTGTCTTAATAGGCGGAGGAGATATTAATATTCCAGAGGATATTAAAGATAAGGTAGTTGATCTGGGATTTCTTGATATACAGGATAAATATGATGCCTGTGCAGGTTCGGTATGTCTGTGCCAGCCGTCAAAGAATGAAAGCTTCTCTATTGTAATAATGGAAAGCTGGCTGTGTGAAAGACCAGTTCTTGTTAATGCGGCTTGCAATGTAACAGCTAATTTCGCTAAAGAGTCTAATTCAGGATTATATTTTAATGATTATTTTGAATTTGAAGGATGTGTTAATTATTATATGGACAATCCTGTAATTGCTGAGACTATGGGTAAGACAGGACGTCAGTTTGTATTAGATAATTTCAAATGGGATGTAATTGTTAAGAGATTTCTTGATTTTTTTGAAAGTTAGAAACGGAGATAAATATGAAAAAGATAGCTATTATAAATCAAAGATACGGATTAGAGGTTAATGGCGGTTCTGAACTTTATTCAAGACAGATTGCTGAAAGACTTAAGGTTAAGTATGAAGTAGAAGTTCTTACTTCCTGTGCTGTTGAATATGTTAAATGGCAGAATTATTACAAGGAAGGTGTTGAGGATATTAATGGTGTAACTGTAAGAAGATTTAAGACAGTACACGAAAGAATTCCTAAGGTATTCTCAGCACTTGATTCTGAAATGCTTTCTAATCCCAATGCGGGCGAAGAATTATCGGACAGATGGATAGAGCATATGGGACCATATTGTCCAGAGCTTGTAGAATATGTTGATGAACATCAGGACGAATATGAGGCAATTATTGTTGTAACTTATCTTTACTATACAGCGGTTAAGAGTATTGTAAGAATTAAGAATAAGGCAATATTTATTCCTACAGCACATCAGGAACCATTTATACATTTTGATATGTATAAAAAGGTGTTCGGGGCTGCGGATGCGTTTGTATTCCTTACAGACGAGGAAAAGGATCTGGTACACTCAATATTCCATAATGAAGATGTTCCATACGAAGTATGCGGTGTTGGTGTAGATGTTCCAACAACTGTTGATGCTGATAGATTTAAGAAGAAATATAACCTTGATAATTATGTTATATATGTAGGACGTATTGATGAAGGTAAAGATTGTCCAAGACTTTTTAATTATTTTATGGAATATAAGAAGCGTAATAAGAATAATCTTAAGCTTGTGCTTATGGGCAAGGCGGTATGTGAGATACCTAAGCACCCTGATATTATAAGTCTTGGTTTCGTTACTGATGAGGATAAATTTGACGGAATAAGTGGTGCTAAGGCACTTATACTTCCATCTAAGTTCGAGAGTCTTTCAATTTCAGTATTAGAAGCTATGACATTATCAAAGCCAGTTATAGTTAATGGTATATGTGATGTGTTAAAGGGACACTGCGTTAAGAGTAATGGTGGTCTTTATTACAAGAATTTCTTTGAATTCGAAGGCTGTGTTAATTATCTGCTTGAACATACAGATGTATATGAGATTATGTGTAAGAATGCACGAAAGTATGTTGAAGATTACTTCCAGTGGGAAGATATTATGAAGAAGTTTGATGACATAATTAAGCTTGTGGGAGAGAAGAATGAAGCAGAAAATAAGTAATCATGTGAAGAATAACTGGCAGGAATATGCAAGTGTTATACTTATGCTGTTTATTATAACAGTGGCAATGATTTATAAGTTTAATCTATTTAATTTTGATATAACATATCCAATAGCATATTCAGGCGGAGATGACCTTAGTATGCTTGTAGATGCCAAGATGTTCTCAGAACAGGGCTGGATTATGACAACGGACAGGCTGGGTGCACCAAATGGAACACAGATGTATGATTTCTCAGCTAACTATCTGCATAATGCCGGAATGGTTATAATGAAAATATTTGTATTCCTTGCTGGCGGTAATGCTGTTGTAGGATTTAATCTTACATATTTAAGCATATTTATATTTGCAGGAGTTGTGTCATATATCGTAATGAGACAGATTGGAATTAACTGCTGGATTTCAGCATTGACATCAGCAGTATATGGAATGTCACCATTTATGCTTGCAAGAGGTGTGGGGCATATGGTGCTTGCAGAGGCTTATTTTGTGCCTTTATCATTCCTTTTATGCTTTTATATTCTTGAAAGAGAAGAAGTGTTTAAGTTTGATAAGCAGTTCTTTAAAAGACCAATCAATTATGTTGTAATTGTAATTGCACTGCTTATTGCTAATAACGGAATAGGTTATTATCCATATTTCACCTGCTTTATACTTCTTGTAACAGGTGTATGCAAGTGGTTAAAGAATAAGAAGCCGGAAGGGTTTGTCAGAGCACTTTCAATATGTGTAGTTATTGCAGTATTCTTTATTCTTTGTATGGTGCCGGCCAAGATATATAATTTACAGCATGGTGCTAATCAGGATGCTGTATCAAGAGCTGGATTTATCGAGACAGAGATGTATGGCTTAAAGCTCATTATGCTTTTTATGCCTAGAAATGCACACGGCATAGGCATAATACAGAAGGCTATTGATATGTATGACAGCAATACTACATATCTTAATGAAAATGTTACAGAATACCTTGGAATTATTGCAATCATTGGTTTCTTTATACTTATGTTCACTTTGTTTATGAACAGGGACAGTGCATTAAAGAAGAGATTAGGAGCACTTTCTGAGATTAATATTATGCTTGTGCTTCTTGGTACAACAAGCGGACTTGGAACTATGATAGCATTTCTGATCACAGATAAGATAAGAGGCTATAACAGAATTTCGATATTTATTGAATATGTATGTATATTGGCGGTGGCTATGCTTATGGGAGCTATTGTTGATAAGCTTAAAGCTGATAAACGCACAGCTTCAATTATTGTAACAGCAGTGACAGGACTTGTATGTGTGTTTAGTATATGGGAAGGCTGCGGTGGCAAGACACCAACAGAAACCTATAAGGCAATACAGGCTGAATATGCAAGTGATGATAAGCTGGTGTCTTACATTGAAAGTTCAGTTGATGAAGGTTCTATGATTTATCAGCTTCCATATCATAAATATCCGGAGGGAGAGTCACAGAATGATATGTGGGATTATCATCTTTTCGTTGGTTATCTTCATTCAGACACACTTAAATGGAGCTATGGTTCTGTTAAGGGAAGAGAAGGCGATAGCTGGAATGAAGAAATCGGAAGCCTGAAAGCCGATGATATGGTTAAGGCTTTAAAGGAAGCGGGTTTTGCCGGAATATATATTGACAGAAGAGCGTACCTTGCAGAACAGATAGAACAGTTAGAAAGTGATTTGACAGAAGCAACAGGAACAAAGCCGGTTATAAGTGATAATGGCTGTCTTAGCTTTTATAAGTTTTAGATGACATAGCTCTGGATAGAATTAAAAATGGTTTAGTGATGATAATAATGAAGCTATGATTTATATTGCTCATATGTGTATGTGGTTCACGTCTGCGAAATAGAAGATATAAGCGATACGATTTTGGGCGACACAGAGAATCCGGTAGAATTATATATTGACAGTATACGAATATTTGTAAAGTATAAGAATAATTATAAAATGATTAATAGAATGGAGATTAGAATATGAGAATACGTTTAGCTGATTATGTTGCAGATTTTCTTGTAAGCCACGGTGTTACAGATGTGTTTTCTGTAGTAGGTGGAGGAGCTATGCACCTTAATGATGCACTTGGACACAATGAAGGGCTTAAGGTAACTTATAATCATCACGAACAGGCTTGTGCTATGGCGGCTGAAAGCTATGCAAGAATTGATAACAGAATTGCAGCAGTATGTGTTACAACTGGACCGGGTGGAACTAATGCACTTACAGGTGTAGTTGGCGGCTGGCTTGATTCAATACCGATGTTTATAATAAGCGGACAGGTAAGATATGATACAACAGCAAGGTATGCCTTATCGTATACTGAAACTCCGTTAAGAGCTATGGGTGATCAGGAATATGATATAGTAAAGTCAGTATCTAATATGACTAAATATGCAACTATGATTGAAGACCCTAAGGATATAAGATATGCTCTTGAGAAGGCATGGCACCTTGCTACAACAGGAAGACCAGGTCCTGTATGGATAGATATTCCGGTTAATTATCAGGGTGGATATATTGAAACAGATGAATTAAGGGGTTATGATCCAGAGGAAGATGATAAGCTGCTTCCACCGCCTGTTGAGGATAGCGTTGTCAAGGCTGTTCTTGAAAAGATTAAGAATGCGAAAAGACCAGTATTTCACGCAGGTTATGGAATAAGACTTTCGGGTGCATATGATGTGTTCCGTTCAGTTGCCAAGAAGCTTAATATTCCTATCGTGACATATTGGAATGCAGTTGACCTTATTGAAGATGATAATCCTCTTTATTGTGGAAGAGCTGGTAATATGGGTGACAGACCAGGTAACTGGGCTATACAGAATTCTGACCTTATATTAGCAGTAGGAACAAGAATATCAATCCGCCAGACAGGATATAACTGGAAGACCTGGGCGAGAGCCGCAGAAGTAATAATGGTAGACATAGATAAAGCTGAGTTAAAGAAGCCAACTATCCACGTTGAAATGCCAGTATGGGCAGATGCAAAGGATTTCCTTACAAAGCTTGATAAATACGCTTCAGATATAGCACCTGTATTCAGAGGAGATGAGTGGTGCAGTACAACATTGAAGTGGAAAAAGGAATATCCTGTTGTACAGCCAAAGCAATGGGAGGAAAATGGAAGTACAGCTAATGTATACGCATTTATTAAATACTTAAGCAGCCAGCTTCCAGAGAACAGCCTTACAGCAGTATCTAATGGGGCGTGCTGTGTTGTAGGTAATCAGACTTATGTTATAAAAAAAGGCAGCAGAATGGCTAACAACAGTGCTGTTGCCAGTATGGGATACGGACTTCCAGCAGCTATTGGTACTTGTATCGGTGGCGGCAGAAGAACTACTATATGCCTTGAGGGTGACGGCAGTATTATGATGAATTTGCAGGAACTCCAGACAATAATTACTAACAAGCTTCCAATTAAAGTATTCCTCATTAATAACAATGGTTATCATTCAATAAGACTTACACAGAATAATCTGTTTAAAGAGCATTGCAAAATAGGAATTGGTCCAGAGTCAGGAGATTTATCTTTCCCTGAATTCAAGAAGATTGCTGAAGCATTTGGTTATGATTATTACAGTGCTTCATCTAACAAAGAGATGATGGAAACAGTTGATAAGGTATTAGAGGCAGATGGTCCTGTATTCTGTGAAATATTTACAGATACCAAGCAGGTATGGGAGCCAAAGAGCAGTACTAAGAGATTAGAGGACGGAACACTTGTAAGTCCTCCACTTGAGGATTTAGCTCCATTTTTATCAAGAGAAGAACTTAAAGAGATTATGTTTATACCATTATTGGATGAAGAATAAATCAGACAATGAAATTATGAATATAAAATAGCTGGTTGTAATAATAATCAGTAATAAAGAGTTAATAATAGAGAGTTAATAATAATGAATAGTGAGAATAATTTAATAAGAAAAATATTCAGCATAGGCATAGCATATCTTGTTGTATTAGCTGGCATTGAGCTGTATGTATATAAGATAGAGGGCAATCCTGTATACAGTGGAAAGATTACATCAAATATAATTCCATATGCTGTATTTCTTCTTGTGTTCTGCCTGCTGGTATGTATTATTATGAACATTCCGGCAGTAAAGAACAGATTAAAGTTATCAGGCAGTAATAATAAAGTGTACAGTGTTATATCAGCTCTTATTATATTAGTTGTATTCGGCATACTTATAGGCTGTTATCTTAATGAGGTTAATCTGTTTGACGGACCGGCAGCAGATGATTACCTGTATCACGCTAATGAAAAGATTACTGTGATTGCATTGACAGCTATATTTATAATAATGCTTGCTGTTATTAAGAAAGAAAATGCAGTGGTACAACCGGTTAAGAATAAGGTGTATCTGTATTTATTTGCGGTAGTAGCAGGGCTTATATATGCTTATTCATTTTATCTGCCTAATGTGTATTCAACAGATTATAATGTATATCATTTTGATGCGTATTTTAATACAGTGTATTCAGCGGTTAATGGTGTTGCAAGAAGCGGTCTTAATTCAGGTGTGTATGGATATTATGCACTTATATTAGCCCCAATATTAAAGCTTATTGGTGGTGGTATTAATACATTTATGATACTTATGGCAGCCTTGTCAGCATTTTCATATATGGCAGCTGCCTATGTAATAATTGAACTTGTAAGTAACAATGCAGTCAGAATAATGGCGGTTACTGCACTTATTGTTGTTAATTGTTCACTGCATACAGGAGTTTACTTCCAGCTTGTACCACATAGAACATTATTTGCAGGCATAATACTCGCTTATTTATTCTTTGGTGTTAAGAGAAAATACTGTTATAAGCCTGTATATATAATTATTAATGTATGTCTGCTTATGATATCAGTAATATGGAACTTTGAAACAGGCATTGTATACACTATAGCAGTAGCAGCATACTATATTATTGATAATGTCAAAAAATATAATTTCAAACAGGCAGGTCTGTATACAAACACATTGATTGTTGTATTGGCACTTATAGGAACAATAGCAGGAGCGTGGGTTATTACAGGAATTATCAATGTTCTTATGGGTGGAAGCTTTATAAGCATTAAGCAGTTCATATTCCCACTTATGAATTCAGACTATTTTGATTATCTTAGATATGAATACCAGAAAGGCATTGTTGCGTGGCTTATAACAGCATTTTTTGGACTGTTTTTTATAGGGAATGTCTTCTTTAATTCTAATCTTAATACAGGTGATAAGAATATTGACGACAGCAGATATGATGCCTTTATGGCAGTTGTTGCAGTTATGGCACTTGGGCAGATGACATATTATATTAACCGTACAGCGTATGGTAATCTTACAATTGTTCATTTTACAACAGTGATTATGATTGCTGTATTTGCAGATTATTGTATAAAGAATTACCAGAAGAGCAAGGCAGGATATCTTTCGATACTCTTAAAAGGCTTTGCGGCATTGTCAGCAGGGATACTTCTTGCTATGTGTGCGGCAGGAGTATACAACTATTCATATGTTGAGGGCGGTAATGAACTGTCAGATATGAGAAATACAGAAGTATATAACAGTGAGATACAGCATATAGCGGATGTATGTGCTAAAGACACTAAGGCGATAGGATTTTCAATTCCTATGGTATATTACGAACTTGGCTGGGATAGTGGATATTATTTTATAGACTTTGCAGATTTAGATGTATATCCTCAGTCATTGGAATATTTACAGAATGAACTTGATAACATTGATGAGCCGATAATTATGGATTATAATGCACATTATACTTTAACTGATAAAGGTGTTAATCTTGATAAATTCTATGAACGCTTTGAATTATCAGATGAATTTACAGTAGGCTCAGCAGTGCTTGAATACTGGGTTCCAGTTAATTAATAATAGAGGTTAAATTATTAATTGGTTATGTCCGGTTAAAATATTTAGTTGTGTTTATAACATTATAATAATTATAAAATACCCCTTATATATTGGGTGTATGACCAGAAGATAAAAATCTTACTGGCTGTATTTCCAATATATAAGGGGATTTTATTGATATAAGATTTATTCCAGCTATTTCCTGTTAATATGCACATTCTTTAATATCAGGCTGTAGCCGTCTTTTTTGAAGCATTTAATTATTAAATCAGAAGTATCATTTACTTCGATATTATCAATTGTAGTTTCGTTATATGCTGTTGCAGAAGCCTTGGCAATAACACTGTCATCAGCAAGGTTACATATTTCAAAATAAGTATCTGAATTATTGTCATCAGATGAGTAGTTTATTGTAACGGAATATGTTCCTTTTTCAACACCAGGAAGTGTCATATTCATAATGTTGCCAGAAACAGTATCATCAGCGACAAGATAGCCATTACTGTCAAGTTCAGCCCATCCAATATCAACGCCTTCAGAATACATAAAATTAATATTTTTGGTACAGTTATTATCGAATGCAGTTAAATCAAAAGGATTGATTTCTGATACATATATAAGATAATCGCCGTAATTATTAACAAAAGTATATTTGTTAACTATAAATTCAGGAAGTGTTGTCAAATCATCAAGTGTTGTGATAAGCACGGTTCTTCCTGTCCACTGGCTGTTTTCATCATAATAAAGATAATCGCCCCAGCGGTTGCTTCTCTGATAAGTATCATCAGTAAGTGTTCTGTATACAAGATTAAGATCCATTATTCTGAAATTTCTTGCATCTATCTGCATTTGCGCAGAAGTTGTGCCCCATACATATGCTATAGGAACATCAAGAGTATCGACTTCTTCAAGAAGAGGAACAAGAGTATCGGAGTCTATAGTCTTTTCGTGATAGAGCCTGAATAATCCAACGCTTTCACATAAGAGCACGAATGATATTGCAAATGTAATGAGTGCTTTAAATATATGCTCATCACTGAGCTTATTAATAGCCTTTAAGCATATTACAATCTGCATAAGGTATACAATAATAAGGTAGCGGTATTCAAAAAAATATCCATCATATAAAGTATAAGAGAATATGAATATTGCGATATTAACTAATATTATTGTATATGGAATTATCTCTGTAAAGTCGATATCCTTCTGTTTTATTTCTTTAATAATGCGTTTAACAGATATTACCATAAGAATTAATATGAATAATATAAAGCCTATGGATAATATCTGGATTATTCCCCTGAATGAGAAAAGGCTTGTTGTTGTTTCAATAGAAATTCCACACAGTAATTGCAGATATCCCATTATAAGACTTCCTATGTTATGCCAGAATTCATATATACCTGTTAATACCATAGAGCTTTCTTTAGACTGGAAAACAAATATATGACCTGATATGGCTTTGCAGGCAAATGTTAATACAAGCTGTGCCATAGTAAATATAAAGCCATAGTCTTTAAGCACCTTTAAAGAATTCTTATAGATAATCTTAAAGACATAGTAGAACACACAAGGAACTAATATTGTAATAGCAACATATATTCCACTTGAAATTGCTGTAAGCATAGAGAAAAGTGTTGCAAATACAATTGATATATATAATTTGATATTGTTGTGCGATACATTTTCTGAGCCAGCCTGTAAAGCTTTATTATTACGGTGTTCTAACTGTACGACAACCCATAATAAAAGAAGCATAGTTATTATCTTTACGCTGTAAGAGCCCTGCTCGCCAAGAACCATTGCAAAATAAGAAAGGTTGTTATCTATGAAATGGTCTGGTGTCATAAATGGACATAAAAGGAAGATAAATCCAAGAGCAATCTCAAAAGCGGATAATTTGAATTCCTTTAATAGGTTATAGAATATAACAGCTATTACAACATCAAGTATAATATTGGCGATTCCAAATCCGAGAAAGATATTTCCTGTAATGCCGTAGAAAAGTGCGGCAAGCGGAGTCGGTGAATCAAGACCAAGAGTAGTTGTCAGTGCAAAGGTTGATGGAACTAAAGATTTACATCTCCATATTTCAACAGCCTGCAGATAAGCTGATGAAGCATCAAATCCAAGGTGATGTTCAAGTTCAAATAAGTTACTGTAAATAATTATTGCAGACTGTACAACAATAACGAACAGCATAAAAATAAAAAGGATACCCTTAGGTGTTATTTTATTATCCTTTTTGAACTGGTTAATTAAGTTATATGACATACATTATCTCCTATTATTTATAGAATATAAAAGCTTTAATGCCAGTTGGCGTTGCTGGAAAGCTAATGATTTATTATATAATATCATATAGAAAATGTCTAATAAAACAGATACATATTGTTGAATAATAAAGTCCAGTTTGATAAAATTATTATAAATATAATTAATTAAGGGAATAGTGAACTGATTAAAGATAGACTTGGCAGTGTGTGCAGGCGTTAAAGAGCAAAATCCAGATAAGGGGCTTATGACACAAGAAAGAACTGCCCAATGGGAGAATGATAAAGAGTTTATTGGAAGGATAGAGAGCCAGCTTACAGAAAAGCTTGGCATTTCACCAATTGTAAGTAATGATGGCACATTAAGTTTCTACAAGTTAAGATAATGTTATGCAAAGACCATAATTCAGTGAATATAAAGCCAGGAAAAATTGACAAATAGGGTCTGTTGGGATATAATTTTAAAGCTTATAGAAAGGCGTAGTGTGCCTATATTGAAACGTTAAATATTCAGTTATTTAAGAAATGAGGTATATCATGAAAAAAACAGCATTGATAATGGCAGGTGGAAAAGGCGAGAGATTTTGGCCAAGGAGTAGAGTGAACCTTCCAAAGCAGTTCTTGTCATTAACAGATGACGGTAAGACGATGATTCAGCTTACGGTGGAAAGAATAAGTCCATTAGTTGACATTAAAGATGTATATATTGCAACAAATGCTAATTATAGAGAGCTTGTTAAAGAACAGCTTCCAGGTATTCCAGAAGAGAATATTCTCTGTGAACCAATAGGAAGAAATACAGCACCTTGTATAGGTCTTGGAGCGGTACACGTTGCATCTAAATATGATGATGCAGTTATGATAGTTCTTCCATCAGATCATCTTATTAAGCATAATGATATATTTAAAGATACATTTGTTAATGCCTGTGAGGTTGCTGAGAGCGGAGCTAATCTTGTAACAGTAGGTATTACACCTAATTATCCAGAGACGGGCTATGGTTATATCAAATATAATAAGGATAACAAGGAAGGTGTGAGCTATTCAGTTGAAAAGTTTGTTGAAAAGCCAGACCTTGAAACAGCCAAGTCATATCTTGAAGATGGTTCTTATCTTTGGAATTCAGGTATGTTCGTATGGAAGGTTTCAACAATACTTGACTGTTTTAAGAGCTTTATGCCATCAACATATGATGGACTTATGAAGATTAAGGCTTCTGTTGGAACAGCTGATTATCAGGCTACACTTGAGAAAGAGTTCCCTGACCTTGAATCACAGTCAGTAGATTATGGAATTATGGAAAAGGCTGATGATATATATACATTAGCTGGTAATTTTGGCTGGGATGATGTTGGCTCTTGGCTTGCAGTCGGTAGAATTAAAGAGAACAATGAAGATGGCAATGTTGTCAACGGCAATGTTGTTACTGTTAATACAAAGAACTGTGTAATTGAAGGAGCAGACAAGCTTATAGCAACAGTAGGCTTAAGAGATATGATTGTTGTTGATACTAAAGATGCGACACTTATTTCAACTAAAGAGAATGCTGGAGAGATAAAGAAAGTCCTTGCAAGTTTAAGAGAAGCAGGAAAGAATGAATATTTATAAAATATGCAGACTAAATTAAAGAATGGAGTAGAATTATGAAAAATGCATTAATTACAGGTATTACAGGACAGGACGGCTCTTATTTGGCAGAACTTCTTCTTGAAAAAGGCTATAACGTATATGGTCTTATGAGAAGGAAGAGTGTCGTTGATTATGGTAATGTAGACCACATTAAGGATAAGATACATTTTATATATGCAGATATGCAGGATATCGTATCATTAATATCAGCTATGAGAATATCACAGGCAGATGAGGTATATAATCTTGCTGCACAGTCTTTTGTAGCTACATCATGGGATACACCTTGTACAACAGCAGATATTGATGCTATCGGTGTAACTAATATGCTTGAAGCTATCAGAATAGTTAAGCCAGAGTGCAGATTTTATCAGGCATCAACATCAGAGATGTTTGGTAAGGTACAGGCAATCCCTCAGACAGAGGATACACCTTTCTATCCAAGAAGCCCATATGGAGTTGCTAAGCTTTATGGACATTGGATAACAAAGAACTATAGAGAAAGCTACAACATGTATGCCTGCTCAGGAATTCTTTTTAACCATGAATCAGAAAGAAGAGGAAAAGAGTTCGTTACAAGAAAAATTACTAATGCTGTAGCACGTATTAAGTTAGGCCTTCAGGATCATGTTGAACTTGGTAATCTTGATGCAAAGAGAGACTGGGGTCATTCAAAGGATTATGTAAGAGCTATGTGGTTACTTTTACAGCAGGAAGAGCCAGATGATTATGTAATCGCTACTAATGAGACAAGAACAGTAAGAGAATTTGCCAAGACAGCATTTGCTGCGGCAGGAATTGAAGTTGAGTTCGAGGGCGAAGGCGTTAATGAGATAGCAAAGGATAAGGCAACAGGTAAGGTTGTACTTAAGGTTAATCCGGACTTCTTCAGACCAGCAGAGGTTGAACTTCTTATTGGTAACCCAGCTAAGGCAGAAGCAAAGCTTGGCTGGAAGAGAGAGATTTCTTTCCAGGAATTAGTTGAGAGAATGGTTAAGAATGACCTTGAATTAGTAAAGAAAGAAGCAGAAGCTAATAACTAATAAATGTTAAATGTTACGAGGAGTCAGGGCAGAGATTCTGTCCTGACAATATTTGATTATCAGAAATGAGGTAATATATGAAAGCATTAGTAATTGGCGGAGGCGGTTTTGTCGGTCCATATCTTGTAAGACATCTTACTGATGATTGTGGATACGAGGTTACAGTTACTAAGACAGAGAAAGAACAGCTTGTTATGGATAATGCAGTTGTTAAGAATCTTGATATTCTTGACATTGGACAGATAGTAGAATTGCTTAAGGCTGAACAGCCTGATTATATATTTCATCTTGCTGCACAGTCATCAGTTGCATATTCGTGGAAGAATCCAACGCTTACAATTGATGTTAATATAAAAGGCTGTGTTAATCTTCTTGATGCTGTAAGACAGCTTGATAAAAAGCCAAGAGTACTTCTTATAGGTTCGGGTGAAGAATACGGACATATCAAAGAGGGTGAATGTCCGATTGTTGAAGATAATACAGTTCGTCCAGGCAATATATATGCCGCTACAAAGGCATGCCAGAATATGTTGGGAAAGATATATTCTGATGCTTATGGCCTTGATATAATGATGGTAAGGGCATTTAACCATATAGGTCCTAACCAGACACCTATGTTTGTTGTAGCTGATTTCTGCAAGCAGGTTGCAGATATTGAGAAAGGCAGACAGGAGCCAGTTATATATGTTGGTAATCTAAGTGCCAAGAGAGATTTTACAGATGTAAGAGATGTAGTAAAGGCCTATGCACTTCTTGTTGAACATGGCAGACGTGGAGAGACATATAATGTAGGAACTGGACACGCAATTGCAATCAGTCAGATACTTGATGAGATAGTAGCAATGTCTGATACAGCCATTGAGGTTAAGGTTGATGAGAATAAGCTACGCCCTGTAGATGTTCCAATTATAGAACCTGACATAGACAAGATTAAGAGTGAAGTCGGCTGGCAGCCGGTTATTTCATTAGAGCAGACTCTTAAAGAAACACTTGAGCATTGGAGAAGTGTGGATTGATGAAAAATATAAAAGGATATTAAATATACTTAAAAAAGACTGGAGGAACAGTATGAAGGTTGTATTATTAGCTGGTGGTTTCGGAACAAGAATAAGTGAAGAAAGCCAGTTTAAGCCAAAGCCAATGATTGAGATTGGCGGTAAGCCAATTCTTTGGCATATTATGAAAGAATATGAATATTATGGATTTAATGAATTTATTATATGTGCTGGTTATAAGCAGTATGTAATAAAGGAATGGTTCGCTGATTATTTCCTTCATAATAGTGATATTACATTTGACTTTACTAAAGGTTCTAATGATATGATAATCCACGAACAGCATTGTGAGCCTTGGAAGGTAACTGTAGTTGATACAGGACTTAATACTATGACAGGTGGAAGAATTAAGAGAGTACAGAAGTATGTAGGTAATGAACCTTTCCTTATGACTTATGGTGATGGCGTATGTGATGTTGATATATCAAAGCTTGTAGAGTTCCATAAGGAACACGGAAAGATTGCTACTCTTACATCAGTTATGCTTGAACAGCAGAAGGGTGTTCTTGATATTGGCGGAGATAATGCTGTTAAGTCTTTCAGAGAGAAGAGTGTTATGGATGGTGCACCAATCAATGCTGGTTATATGGTACTTAATCCTGAAATATTTGATTATATTGAAGGTGATAACACAGTATTTGAGAAAGATCCACTTGAGAAGCTTGCTAAGGAAGGACAACTTATGTCTTATATGCACAATGGCTTCTGGCAGTGTATGGATAACAAGAGAGAAATGGATATGCTTGAGAAGTATCTTAGCACAGGAACAGCTCCTTGGAAAAAATGGTAATTATTATCAGGAAGGGATAAGATATAAAGATGGATTTAAGTTTTTATAAAGGCAAAAAAGTTCTTGTTACAGGACATACAGGATTTAAGGGTTCTTGGCTTTGCAGAATTCTTGTAAAAGCAGGAGCAGAGGTTACAGGATATTCACTTGAAGCACCTACGGATCCTAATCTTTTTTCAATGGCAGACGTTGAGAACAATATTAATTCTGTTATAGGTGATATAAGAGATTTAGCACATTTAAAGGAAGTGTTTAAGGAAGTACAGCCTGAGATAGTATTACATCTTGCTGCACAGCCTATTGTAAGGGATTCATATAAAGACCCTGTATACACTTATGAAACTAATGTTATGGGTACAGTTAATATATGTGAATGTGTAAGACTTAACCCTTGTGTTAAATCATTCCTTAATGTAACTACTGATAAGGTATACCATAATAATGAATGGGCATGGGGTTATAGGGAAAATGAACCACTTGACGGATATGATCCATATTCTAACAGTAAATCCTGCTCAGAGCTTGTTACACACAGTTATATCAATTCATTCTTCAATGATATGGATGTATCTGTATCAACAGCAAGAGCTGGTAATGTAATCGGCGGCGGTGATTTTGCCAATGACAGAATTGTGCCAGATTGTGTAAGAGCAGCTATTAAGAAGGAAGATATAGTTGTACGTAACCCACATTCAACAAGACCATACCAGCACGTATTAGAACCACTTGCAGCTTATCTTATGATAGCTATGGAACAGTTCAAAGATAAGAAGTATGCTGATTTCTATAACGTAGGTCCAGATGAAAGCGATTGTATAACAACAGGAGTTCTCGTAGACACATTTTGTAATAAATGGGGCGAAGGACTTAAATGGGTTAACAAGTATGACGGAGGTCCACACGAGGCTAATTTCTTAAAGCTTGACTGCTCTAAGTTAAAGACAACATTTGGCTGGAAACCACGCTGGAACTTTGATACAGCTATTGAAAAGTCAGTTGAATGGTCAAAGGTATATGCGGCTAATGGCGATGTAGTTAAATGTATGGATATGCAGATAGACGAATTCTTTGCAGAATAATTAATTATGGAGGATAAATAATGTTTGATAATAAGAATGAATTAGAAGCAAGAGAAGAAATTCTTGCAATGGTAGATGAGTACTGCAAGAAGTATCATAACCAGAAACAGTACAAAGAGGGAGACAGAATATCATACGCAAGCCGTGTGTATGACAGCAAGGAAATGATGAATCTTGTTGATTCAGCACTTGAATTCTGGCTTACATCAGGACGTTATACAGATGAGTTTGAAAAGAAGCTCGGTGAATACCTTAATGTAAAGTATGTATCAGTTGTCAACTCAGGTTCATCAGCTAACCTTAACGCATTTATGGCACTTACATCACCACTTCTTGGTGAGAGAAGAATTAACAGAGGTGATGAGATTATCACTGTTGCTGCTGGTTTCCCAACTACAGTTACTCCAGCTATCCAGTATGGTGCAGTTCCTGTATTTGTAGACGTTACAATTCCACAGTACAATATTGATGTAACAAAGCTTGAAGAAGCATATTCAGATAAGACAAAAGCTGTTATGATTGCACATACACTTGGTAATCCATTTGATTTATCAGCAGTTAAGGAATTCTGTGATAAGCACAATCTCTGGTTAGTAGAAGATAACTGTGATGCACTTGGTTCAAAATATACAATTAATGGAGAAGAGAAGTTCACAGGTACAATCGGTGATATAGGAACAAGCAGCTTCTATCCTCCACACCATATGACAATGGGTGAAGGTGGTGCCGTATATACTAACAACCCACTTCTTAACAAGTGTATCCGTTCATTCAGAGACTGGGGACGTGACTGCGTATGTCCTTCTGGTAAGGATAATCTCTGTGGACACAGATTTGATAAGCAGTATGGCGAGCTTCCATTAGGATATGACCATAAGTATGTATATTCACATTTTGGTTATAATCTCAAGGCAACAGATATGCAGACAGCAGTAGGCTGTGCACAGCTTGAGAAGTTCCCTTCATTTGTTGAGAGAAGAAGACATAACTTTGACAGATTAAGAGCAGCACTTGCTGATATTGAAGATAAGGTAATTCTTCCAGTTCCTTGTGATAATTCAAGACCAAGCTGGTTTGGTTTCCTTATTACAGTAAGAGAAGGTCTTGACAGAAAGGCAATCGTAGAATATATCGAAAGCCACGGTGTCCAGACAAGAAACCTCTTTGCTGGTAACCTTATAAAGCACCCTTGCTTTGATGAGATGAGAGCAACAGGAGAAGGCTACAGAGTAGTAGGAACTCTTGACAACACAGACAGAATTATGAGAGATACATTCTGGGTAGGTGTATATCCAGGAATGACAGATGAGATGATTGATTATATGGCTAAGACAATCAAGGAAGCTGTTAATCAGTAATTTATGGTCATAAGGAAAGTACATTAATATGGGTAAGACAATATACGGTTTTATTGAAAAAATTTATATGTTTTTTGTTGAGCTGCTTTTTAAGATTATCAAAAAGGACTTAACAGACAAGAAAAGACAGACATTCAAGGAATTCTTACAGTTTGGATTAGTAGGTGTGTCTAATACAATTATTTCTTATTTACTTTATGTTGTAACACTTTTGCTTGTATCTAAGAGCGGTGTAAAGTTTGATTATATCATTGCGAACATTGTTTCCTGGTTACTTAGTGTTCTTTGGTCATTTTACTGGAATAACAAGTTTGTATTTAAGAAAGAAGAAGGCGAAAAAAGAAATATATGGGCAGCATTATTTAAGACATATGTTTCTTATGGATTTACAGGATTGATTCTTAATAATATATTATCAGTATTGTGGGTATCAGTTCTTCATATAAGCAAGATGTTAGCACCTATTATTAATCTTGTTATAAGTATTCCTATCAACTTCTTTATGAATAAGCTTTGGGCATTTGGCAAAAAGTAATTAACTAATTATGATGGAAGGTAAGTAACTTGGGTAGAATTCAGCTATTAGATTGTACATTACGAGATGGTGGATATGTTAATGACTGGAATTTCGGTCATAATAATTTAATAAGTATATTTGAAAGGCTTGTAAATGCCAGAATTGATATAGTAGAAGTTGGATTTATTGATGAAAGAAGAAAGTTCGACATCAATAGAAGTATCCTTCCTGATACCAGAAGCTTTGAAGAAGTATATGGTAAATGTAACCATAAAGATACTATGGTTGTAGGTATGATAGACTACGGTACTTGTAGTCTGTCTAACCTTCAGCCTTGTAATGAGTCCATATTAGATGGAATAAGGGTAATATTTAAAAAAGATAAGAGAAAAGAAGCTGTTGAATACTGTGCCAAGGTAAAAGCACTTGGTTATAAGGTATTTGTACAGCTTGTTTCAATTACAAGCTATAATGATGAAGAATTGCAGGATTTAATAAAGCTTGCTAATGATATAGAGCCATATGCAGTATCAATGGTTGACACATATGGTCTGTTGCAGAAGGATAGTCTTTTGCATTATTTTTATATGCTTGATGAGGGGTTAAAGGAAAATATAAGTCTTGGATACCATTCGCACAATAATTTCCAGAGAGCATTTGCTAATTGTCAGGAAATGCTTCTATGTAATACGAAAAGAGATGTACTTGTAGATGCTACAGTATATGGGATGGGGAAAAGTGCAGGTAATTGTCCGATAGAGCTTCTGGCTATGCACCTTAATGATTATTATAATAAGAATTATGATATAAGCCAGATTTTGGAAGCCTTGAACTGTAATATTATGGATATTTACAGAACTAAGCCTTGGGGCTATAATATGTTCTTTTATATGGCGGCATTTAACAGCTGTCATCCAAGCTATGTTTCATATCTTATGGATAAGGAAAACTTATCAATAAGGCAGATTAATGAAATATTATCTGAACTTGCTAAGAGTGAAGATAAGCAGCTTATGTATGATGAGCAGTTTATAAAGCAGTTATATGATAATTACAAGAAAATAATTACAGATATTTCAGATGAATCATATAATAATTTAAAGAAAGATTTATATAATCAGAATATCATTATAAAAAGTGCTGGGGTTAATCAGGATATTATGGTTAAGCCTGATGTAGATGACAGCAAAGTAACAGTATCAGATGATAACAGAATTTATAAGGGAACGGTAATATGGGTTAACAGTCTTGCTAAAGATATTACGATATCGTTTGACAGTCTGACTGATAAAGGCATAGATGATAAATCAGACCAGCTGGATGAGTATGTATTTATCAGTGACAGTAAAAGCTATGTTAATCTGTCAGCACAGTTATCAGACAGACCAGATACAGTAAAGATTATTACATTAAGTGATGTTACGCCTAATAATGGTGACCATTTTGATTATGTATTTGATAAAGAAGAATTCAAGAATACTACTGGCTCAGATGAAGCTGGTGATAATTCATTATATATATTAAAGTTGATTTTAGGAAAATGCGGTTTTATCATATAAATATCACAAGAAAAAGGAAATAACTATGGGAAAATATGAGATAGCGGTATTTGATGTAGACGGAACACTTCTTGATACAACAGAAGGGGTTCTTGCATCAGTAAAATATACAATAGATAAGATGGGATTTGAGCCATTAAGTGAGGATGTTTTAAAGACATTTATCGGACCACCAATTCAGGACTCATTCGCTAAAGCATATAATCTTAGTGGAGATATATTACAGGACATTGCAACCTGTTTTAGAAACAGATATAAGGATTATGAGCTTCTTAAGGCAGTTCCATATGATGGAATATATGAAGTGTTTGACAAGCTTATGGAAAGAAATGTAAAGCTTGCGGTAGCAACTTATAAAAGACAGGATTATGCTGAGGCAATTTTAAAGCATTTTGGATTTGATAAGTATACTAATATATTATATGGTGCTGACCATAATAATAAGTTAAAAAAGGTTGATATTATTGAGAAATGTATGGTTGACTTAGGAGTTACTGATTATTCTAATGCAGTTATGATTGGTGACAGCAGTCATGATGCTATCGGTGCAGAAAAGATTGGCATGGATTTCATAGGTGTAACTTATGGATTTGATTTCAGGGCACCAGAAGATGTATACAAGTTCAAGGCAGTAGGAGCGGCGGCAATGCCTTTAGACCTGCTTAATTTAATATAAAGATAGAATATTATTAAAAGGATGGATAAACATTATGAGAATGAAAGTTGCAAAATATATATCAGAATTCTTTGTTAAGCAGGGTGTAACCGATATGTTTATGATAACTGGTGGAGCAGCTATGCACCTTAATGATGCATTTGGACATCAGGAAGGCTTAAAGATTACTTATAATCACCACGAACAGGCTTGTACAATTGCTGCAGAAGGTTATACAAGACAGACAGGAAAGATTGCTCCTGTATGTGTAACTGGTGGTCCTGGCGGAACTAATGCAATTACAGGTGTATTCGGTGCATATGTTGATTCTATTCCAATGTTTGTTGTTACTGGACAGGCTAAAAGAGAGACAACAGTATGGTCAACTAACCTTCCGCTTCGTCAGCTTGGTGATCAGGAAGTTAATATTACATCAGCAGTATCTACTATGACTAAGTATGCCAAGATGATTACAGATCCTATGAGTATAAGAAAAGAAGTTGAGAAGGCTTGGTTTCTTATGCTTAATGGACGTCCGGGTCCGGTATGGCTTGATATTCCTGGCGATGTTGCCTCAACATTTATTGAAACAGACGATTTAGAGGGCTTTGACAAGCAGGGTTACATTGATGAACACTGGGCATCATTTAATCAGGATAATCCGGTATATGATGAACAGTATACTAAGGATGTGCTTGCTAAGATTAAAGAAGCTAAAAGACCTGTAATACTTGCCGGAACAGCTATAAGACACGCTGGTCAGCAGAGTGAATTCATTAAATGTATTGATAAGCTTGGAATTCCAGTTGTTACAGCGTGGGATGCACACGATATTATATGGGATGAGCATCCGTTATATTGTGGAAGACCTGGTACTGTAGGTACAAGAGCAGGTAATTTCATAGTTCAGAACGCAGATTTACTTATTGTATTAGGCTGTAGAATGAATATTCGTATGATAGGATATAATTTTGGCGATTTTGGCAAAAATGCTTATAAGATAGTTGTAGATATAGATGCTGCAGAGCTTAATAAGCCAACAGTGAAGGTTGATTATCCTGTTCACGCAGATTTAAGAGATTTCTTCAAGTCTGTTAATGAGGCAGAATATGAGAAGAATGACAGCCATAAGGAATGGGTTGACTGGTGCAGACAGTTAGATAAGAAGTATCCAGCGACACTTCCAGAATATTATGAAGATAAAGACGGCTTAAATCCATATGTATTCACAACAAAGTTATTTGAGGAATTAAATGAAGATGACAGTGTTGTGTGCAGTAATGGTGCGGCGTGTGTTATAACATTTCAGGCGGCTGATATTAAGAAGGGTCAGAGATTATATACTAATTCGGGTTGTGCGGCAATGGGTTATGGACTTCCAGCAGCAGTAGGAGCAAGCGTGTCAGAACCAGATAAGAGAATTATCTGTGTTGAGGGTGATGGAAGCTTTATGATGAATATGCAGGAGTTACAGACTATTGTATACAATAATCTTGATATCAAGATATTCCTTATTAATAATAATGGATATCATTCTATCAGACAGACACAGACTAATCTGTTTAAGGGACAGCCATATGTAGGAATTGGTGGAGGATATGGTCTTAGCACACCAGACTTCTCAAGAGTAATACCAGCTTTTGATATTCCTTATTACAGAATAGACAGACTTGATGGCATTAATGAAACTATAGATGAAGTTATTAACCATAAGGGTCCTGTATTCTGTGAGGTAGTTGTAGACTGGCACCAGAATTTTGCACCAAAGTCAAGTTCAAAGGTACTTCCAGACGGAAAGATAGTATCAGCGGCAGTTGATGATATGGCACCATTCCTTGACAGGGAAGAATATGAAAGCAATCATCTTGCATAACTGTAATTGATAATTTATAATCATTCATTGGGACAGCGTAAATATCAGTAATGATAGTCTTGCTGTCCCATATCAGGATAAATATAGAAACCAGTATATAGAAATGGGGATTTTAATGAAAAGAGCGGTAATTACAGGACCTACAGGTTCTATTGGATTAGCACTGATTAATGAACTTGTATCTAACGGAGTAGAGGTTGTTGCTGTTGTAAGACCTGGTTCAAGACGTGCAGACAGAATTAAGACAAGTGATATGGTAAAGCGTGTTGACTGCGATTTGTCAGAGCTTAATAAACTGCCAGAGCTTATTCGAGAGGGAGCTGATGTGTTCTATCATTTTGGCTGGGACGGAACATTTGGCAACAGCAGAAATAATATGTATGGACAAAATCTTAATGTAAAATATGCACTTGATGCGGTTGAAGCTGCTTTTGCACTTGGCTGTGATACTTTTATAGGTGCTGGTTCACAGGCTGAATATGGCAGATATGAAGGCTCTTTGAATGAGAGTGTTCCTGCATTTCCTGAAAATGGTTATGGGATTGCCAAGTTATGTGCTGGACAGATGACAAGAATTGCCTGTAAGCAGAAGGGAATGCGTCATATATGGACAAGGATACTTAGCATATATGGTCCTTATGATGGTGAGAATACAATGGTTATGAGCACTATTTACAAGCTTCTTAATTCAGAAAAGCCATCTTGTACTAAGGGTGAGCAGATGTGGGATTTCCTTTATTCAAAGGATGCAGCATTAGCAATGAGATTACTTGGTGAGAAAGGTACAGACGGTAGAACATACTGCATAGGAAGCGGTAAAGCAAGACCGTTAAAAGAATATATTGATATTATAGGACAAAATGCCAATAAAAATGTCACAATAGGATATGGAGATATTCCATATGGTCCTTTACAGGTAATGTACTTGTGTGCAGATATTACAGCGTTAAGAGAAGACACTGGATTTGAGCCAAGGTATTCTTTTGAAGATGGTATAAAAGAGACAATAGAATGGTGTAGAACACAGAATTTATAATATCTTAGATGTAATAAAGAAGTAAGAATGGAGATTAAGATGAAGAAGATTAGTATTATGGTACCTTGTTATAATGAGGAAGAAAATGTTATACCTCTCAGCGAAGCGTTGATAGAGATGTTTGCAAAGGATCTGCCACAGTATGATTATGACATAACATTTATTGATAACGACTCAACTGATACAACAAGAGTTAAGTTAAGACAGTTATGTGAGGGTAATAAGAAGATTAAGGCAATATTTAATGCTAAGAATTTTGGACAGTTTAATTCTCCATATTATGGTATTATTAATACAGATGGCGATTGTACAATACCAGTATGTGCAGACTTTCAGGACCCTATTGATGTAATTCCAAGACTTGTAGCAGAATGGGAAAAGGGCTATAAGATAGTATGTGCAGTAAAGTCAAGCAGTAAAGAAAGCAAGATAATGTATTTCTTAAGAACCTGTTATTACAAGCTTATTAAAAAAATGTCTTCTGTTGAACAGATAGAGCATTTTACAGGTTTTGGTTTATATGACAAGTCATTTGTACAGGTTATGAGGGACTTGAAAGATCCAATCCCATTTTTAAGAGGTGTTGTTGGAGAATTAGGGTTTAAGAGAACTGAGATTGAGTATACACAGGCACAGAGAAGAGCAGGAAAGACACATAATAATTTCTTTACCCTTTATGATGCTGCAATGTTAAGCTTTACATCATATACTAAGCTTGGATTAAGACTTGCAACATTTGTTGGTGGATTCTTTGGTCTTGTCAGCATAATTGTTGGAATTGTATACCTTGTTCTTAAGCTTGTATACTGGAACAGATTTACAGCTGGGATGGTTCCTCTTATTCTCCTTGTCAGCATATTAGGTTCATTACAGCTTATATTCATAGGTCTTATGGGAGAATATATATTAAGTATGAACCAGCGACTTATGAACAGACCATTAGTTGTTGAGGAAGAAAGATTAAATTTTGATGATGCTGATAAGTCAGATAAGTAATAGCTGATTAACAAGATAAGCAGTATCATCTAAATTACTGGATAAATAGTAAGAATAATATCAGATAATATATTAAATAATTAAGCCACGTCAGAGGAAATGCTCCTGATTACAGGAATAGCTTTGATGTGGCTTTTATACTGTTAATTTGTCTTATATTCTGTTATAATACTTATAAAAAGTGGGTTAGATTGGAGGATTTGATTATGTTAAAAGATTGGAACAAGGTAGAACAGCCAACAGCAGAGGAAGCGGATAAAAGACTTGCCAATGCAAAGAACAGCCTTTTACAACAGCAGATTGCTATGAAAGAAAAGAAGCTTCCAGTAATCGTACTGCTTGAGGGCTGGGGTGCGGCAGGAAAAGGAAGTGTGCTTGGAAAGTTAATTAAGAATATAGATCCACGTTTTTTCAAGGTTGCAGTTATGGACGAACCGACAGAGGAGGAGAAAAGAAAGCCGTTCCTTTACAGACATTTTGTAAAAATTCCAGAGGCAGGAAAGTTCGTGTTTATGGACAGCGGCTGGATGTCAGAGGTTACAAGCCAGAAGTTAAGCGGCGAGCTTTCAGAGGAAGAATATAAGAAGAGGATAGAGAGTATTAAAAGATTTGAACGACAGCTTACGGATAATGGATATCTCCTGCTTAAGTTCTTCTTTAATATTGATAAGAAGGAGCAGAAGAAGCGATTAAAGAAGTTAGTGGAAGATAAGAATACAGCATGGAGAGTAAGTAAGCACGACAGATGGCAGAATAAGCATTATGATGAATGTATGGAAGTGTATGACCAGTTTCTGTGTGATACCAATCATTCGACAGCACCCTGGTATATAGTAGATGCGAAGGATAAGAAGTGGGCACAGTTACAGATACTAGAGACTATAGTACAGGGCATTGACACAGCATTTGCCAACAGTGCACTGTCAGTTCCGCTTCTTCAGAATGCATTCCCATTAAAGCCAATAAGCAGGTTAGATGAGGTTAGCCTTGATAAAAGCCTTACAGATGAGGAATACGAAAGGCTTCTTGACCTTTATCAGAAGCGTTTAAAGGAGCTTCATAATGAATTATATAGAAAGAAGATACCAGTTATAATTGCATATGAAGGCTGGGACGCGGCAGGAAAAGGCGGCAATATCAAGAGAATAACAGAAGCACTTGACCCAAGAGGTTATGAAGTGCACCCAATAGCAAGTCCTGAACCACACGAGAAATCAAGACATTACCTTTGGAGATTCTGGAACCGGCTTCCAAAGACAGGACACGTTGCAATATTTGACAGGACCTGGTATGGACGGGTTATGGTTGAACGTCTTGAGGGTTTTTGCAGTAAGAATGACTGGCAGAGAGCCTATGTTGAGATTAATGAATTTGAAAAAGAACTTTCCGACTGGGGAGCAATTATTGTAAAGTTCTGGGTTCAGATAGATAAGGATACACAGCTTGCCAGATTTAAGGAAAGAGAGAATACACCAGAGAAACGTTGGAAAATCACTGATGAGGACTGGCGTAACAGGGAGAAATGGGACAGCTATGAGGAAGCCGTTAATGAGATGTTAGAAAAGACTAACACGTCATATGCTCCGTGGCACATACTTGAGTCTAACGATAAGAAGTATGCAAGAATAAAAGCACTTAAGACAGTAATTGAGGCAATTGAAAAGTATGAAGCTAAATAAGAAAAGATTATAACAGGCATATTAATAGCAGTATTAGTATGTATAATAGCAGGAAGTGCAATGTATGTTAATGATTGTTATCACACAGATACAGATAACTGCACAGCATATCTACAATTGTATTTCTTGTAAATAATTCACTTTTTGATAGTTAATATAATTAAGTAAAAGTTAATATAATTGTAAGATTATAATGTTGACATACAATATATTGTGTGTTATTTTATCAGTGTTAAATAAATATACGAATTAATTAAAGGCAAAGGCGCCGTTACAACGAAAGTTGTTCGAGCCTTTGCCTTTTTGATTTGTAAAAAACGTATATGTGCCATACCAATGACACAGGAATGGAGGATTATTATGAAGTTAAAGGATACAGGATTGACAGCACAGGATATTAAGGACAAGGTTAACAAGTATATGATTGAAACTTATGAGCGTTTCGATTTTCTTGCTGAAACCGCAAAAGATATGTATCTTTATGATGAGAATAAGACACCATATCTTGACTTTTACGCAGGTATTGCAGTTAATAATGCAGGAAGCTGTAATGAAAAGGTTGTTGCCGCAGTTAAGGATCAGGTTGAGGACATAATGCATACATTTAATTATCCTTATACAATTCCACAGGCATTACTTGCTGAGAAGGTATGTAAGACAATTGGTATGGATAAAATATTTTACCAGAACTCAGGTACAGAGGCCAATGAGGCAATGATTAAGATGGCTCGTAAGTATGGCGTTGAAAAATACGGACCAAACCGTTATCATATAGTAACAGCTAAGGATGGTTTCCACGGAAGAACATTCGGTGCTATGTCTGCAACAGGTCAGCCAGGCAATGCTTGTCAGGTAGGTTTCGGACCTATGACTTATGGATTTTCATATGCACCATACAATGATCTTAAGGCATTTGAAGATGCCTGCACAGAGAATACAATCGCTATAATGATTGAACCTGTACAGGGCGAGGGCGGTGTACACCCGGCAACTAAGGAATTTATGACAGGTCTTAGAAAGTTCTGTGATGAACACGATATGCTTCTTCTTATCGATGAGGTTCAGACAGGCTGGTGCAGAACAGGTGCAGTGATGTCATATATGAATTATGGCATTAAGCCAGATATTGTATCTATGGCGAAAGGTCTTGGTGGTGGTATGCCAATAGGTGCTATATGTGCAACAGAAGAAGTATCAAAGGCATTTACAGCAGGTTCACACGGAACAACATTTGGTGGACATCCAGTATCATGCGCAGCAGCTTTAGCAGAAGTTAATGAGCTTCTTGACAGAAATCTTGCTGACAATGCAAAGAAAATGGGTGATTACTTCAGTGCAGAGTTAGAGAAGCTTCCACACGTTAAGGAAGTAAGACATCAGGGACTTCTTGTTGGTGTAGAATTTGATGATACAATAAGCGGCGTAGATGTAAAGCACGGCTGTTTTGACAGAAAGCTTCTTATAACAGCTATCGGATCACATATAATCCGTATGGTACCACCTCTTATTCTTACAGAGGCAGACTGCGATAAAGCATATGAAATCATCAAGGAAACAGTAGAAAGCCTTAGCACAAAATAGGCACAGATTAATATAACAGCCACAATTATATAATTGTAATTGCGGCTGTTAATAGTAATTACTTGAAAGAATGGAGAATGATAATGGAAAATGTAATTACACAGGAAAGCAGTAAAGCTATAGAATTTAATTACTACCTTCCAGTTAATATTGTATTTGGTTCAGGAAAGGTTAATAAAGCCGGCGAGCTTGCTAAGCCTTATGGCAAAAAGGCTCTTATTGTAACAGGAAAAAGCAGTGCCAAGAAGTCAGGGCTTTATGATAAAGTTAATGACAGCTTAAAGCAGGCAGGGCTTGAAACAGAGCTTTTTGATAAGGTATCTCAAAATCCACTTACAACAACAGCCGGTGAAGGAGCAGCTTACGCTAAAGAAAAAGGCTGTGATGTTGTAGTTGCAATAGGCGGCGGAAGCATAATGGACTGTGCTAAGGCAATAGCATTTCTTGCAGTTAATGACGGTGATGTAAGTGATTATATATTTGGAAAGAAGTCAGGTGATAAGGCACTTCCATTAATACTTATACCAACAACATGCGGTACAGGTTCAGAAGGCAACGGATTTGCAGTTCTTACCAATCCTGATAATGGTGATAAAAAGTCACTTAGATGTAATGCAATTGTTGCCAAAGTATCAATTGTAGACCCTGAATGTATGATGACAATGCCTAAATCAGTGCTTGCTTCTGTAGGCTTTGATGCTCTGTGTCATTGTATGGAAGCATATACTTCAAGGATTGCACAGCCATTTACAGATGCATTAAGCCTTTATGCAATAGGGCTTATAGCTGGTAATCTTGTAAATGTATACAATGGTAATGCAGGTAAAGAGGGCTGGGAGAAGATAACACTTGCCAGCACAATAGGCGGAATGGTTATTAATACAGCAGGAGTTACACTTGCACACGGAATGGAACACCCTGCAAGCGGACTTCGTGATATCGTACACGGAAAAGGTCTTGCGGCTCTTACTCCGGCAATTATTGAAGCATCTTATACTGGCAATGAAAGCAAATTTGCTGATATTGCAAAGTTATTTGGCGGTAAGGAAGCTAAGGATCTGGCCTTGAAGATAAGAGAGCTTCTTAAGAGTATTAATCTTAATTGTACACTTTCAGATTTAGGAATAGAAGAAAAGGATATTCCTTGGATGGCAGAGAACTGTATGAAGGTATCTGCTGCAAGTGTTGCGAATAATCCAGTTGTATTCACACAGGAACAGATAGCAGATATTTATAAGAAAGCATTATAAGGATATTACAATAAATAATATTGAGTATGTAATCTAAACGGATATAGTACAGCTATAACTGGATAGAATTTGTTATCCCCCACCGGTATAAAAGCTTACAGGTGGGGGATTTCTTATTTTTCTTATTTTTAAAATTTTTTATTGTTTTCTTGTATTATTATATTAATTCATAAGCAATTCTTTCAGAACCGTCTTTAACATATATAATTCCACATTTTTTAAATCCATTTTTCTCTATAACGTGTTGCATAATTTTATTGTCGTGGTGTGTATCTATTCTTAAGTGTGATATCTGTTTCTTGCAGTAATTAACAGCAATTTCAAGTACGCCGTGAATAGTTCCGTCACCAGCAATTCTGTGAATTGTGCCGTAAGGTTCATCAGACAGCCAGTGTCCATTGTCAATTACCTGATAAGTGGAATCATCACCAATATGGAAATAAAATACTGCGTGAACCTCGCCATCTGTTTCAATTACATACATTTCTTGCTTTGCAATGTCATTGTCGATTGTTTCCTCAGAAGGATTGTTATTCTTCCACTGGTTAGGATTGCCGTGTTCAGCCATAAATTGTCTTGCGTAAGCGTAGATTTCCATAATGCGTGTTTTATCATTGACCGTAGCTTTTCTTATAGTTGTCAGCATAGTTAAACCTCATTTCCTGTATTATTTTATGAAAGTTTCATATCGCCATCTTTTACCCAGCCTAATTTCTTTAAGAACATATTAATAAGTGGACATATAACTGCTGGAAGTACGAATGATATAAGTATAAGTCCAGCCCAGTCCATAGCGGTAATAGAGGCTTTAGTCCCTGCTGCCACATCATTTACCCAGCCGGAATATACACCAATCTGTCCGACAAGACCACAAGTTCCCATACCGGAAGATACGGCAGTTCCATTCATATTAAGCTTGAAGATGCAGGTTGCAAGAGGTCCGGTAATTGCTGATGTTATAATAGGGGCTATCCATATTCTAGGATTCTTGATTATGTTGCCCATCTGTAACATAGAAGTTCCTATTCCCTGCGATACAAGTCCGCCCCAGCGGTTTTCCTTAAATGACATTACAGCAAAGCCAACCATCTGTGCACAACATCCAGCCACGGCAGCACCGCCTGCAAGACCAGTAAGTCCAAATGCGGCACATATGGCAGCAGATGATATTGGAAGTGTAAGTGCAATACCGACTAATACTGATACAGCAATACCCATAAGGAAAGGCTGTAAGTTAGTTGCAAGCATTATAAGTTCGCCGATTTTCATTGCAGCTTTTCCAAGGGCAGGTGCAATAAGTGCGGCAACGCCTGTTCCAACACCTATAGTTATTAGAGGTGTTACAAGTATATCTACTTTGGTTTCCTTTGAAATCATCTTGCCAGCCTCGGCGGCAATAATTGCTACAAAATATACAGCCAGAGGTCCGCCGGCACCGCCAAGTGCATTGGAGGCAAAACCAACTGTTATAAGCGAGAACAGTACAAGAGGTGGGCATTTGAGTGCATAACCGATTGCAACAGCCATAGCAGGACCACTCATAGCAGAGGCAAGTCCTCCGACAGTATAACTAACGCCGCTTACAGTAGCAACAGTGTCTGTAAGGAAGCCAAGATGAAGCTGTGTACCGAGCGTATTAAGTATTGTTCCGATAAGAAGAGAGCAGAACAGACCCTGTGCCATAGCACCAAGTGCATCAATTCCGTATCTTTTTACAGATACTTCAATGTCTTTTTTCTTTAGAAATGCTTTTAATTTGTCTTTCATTGATTAACTCCTTGTTATTTTATATTTGTATTTTTAATAATACTAATAAGTGATTAATTATATAAAATAATAACTATATAATTAATGTCATATAAATCTATTGTATTTAATTACTATATTTATTAATGATATAAGTTATAAACTTTTCTGCACTGTCGGTTGTATAACTGCCTTTCTTCCATACTATGCCTATATTCTGGTTAATAACAGGACTTATAGGAATTCCTGTAGTACCAGAAAGATTTTTTTGCAGTGATGAATAAAGAAATGCACCACCAAGATTATTACATATAAAGTTCCTTATTGTATATAGCTGACTTGCATGAAGAATGACATTCGGATTCACTCCAGCCCGCTTAAATGCGGTATCAAGTGTTTCATTCTGTACGGAGTCAGTATTATACATAATAAGAGGTTCGTTCTTAATCATCTCAATTGTCACCTCGTGGCATTTGGCAAGCGGGTGGCTTTTGGACACACAGAATACTATTTTGTCATTCATAACAGTGAAGGAATTAAGTTTGTCTATCTCATAAAAGTGCATATTAACAAGGGCAAGGTCAAGTTTACCCTCCTGAACCATATTAGCAGCTCTTATAGAACCATACTCAAATAATTCAAATGATATATCTGGATATAATTCTTTAAAATCTGTTATTAACTGCGGAAAGAATATTGTGCTTAATAGCGGTGGTATTCCAATCTTTACAGTTGCTTTGCACTGTCCTAAGTCGTATAGCTGTTCTAAAGTATTATTATATTGTTCTAAAAGCACAACTGCCTTCTGGTAGAATAATTCCCCTTCTTTAGTAAGGGTTAAATGGTTCTTGGTCCTGTTAAACAGATTAATGGAAAACTCTTTCTCTAATTCTTTGATTGCACTTGATATGGCAGGCTGAGTCACATAAAGCTCAGCTGCTGCCTTTGTTATGCTGTGAAGTCTTGTAACAGCACAGAAATATTGTAACTGTACGATTTTCATAGAATTTTGCTCCTGTTAAATGTATTAATAAGCTCATATAGCTCATATAAGGTAATATTTATTTATAGTGTATACAGAACACATTTGTTAAGTATATATAAAATTATAATTAATTTGTTAAATATTATAGCATATATTTGGTGGTTTTGTCTAAAATTGGTTAAAAGTTATAAATTTTACTTATGAAAGTATTTCTTTTTGTAAATTTACAACAAGAAAATGTCTTTATATAATAAAATCAAGCAAAGGAAATAGAAAAGCCGGTAATAATATTTCTTAAGTAAATATATAGTAAATGGAGGAATTTTGATGAGTCACGCAACAATAACGTTAATATTTTTGTTGTTTGCAATCATAATGTTCATATGGGAGAAACTTCCACTTGGAGTAACATCAATGATAGTCTGCGTGGGGCTGGTTATCACAGGGGTTCTTGATTGGAAAACAGCTTTTTCAGGATTTATAGACAGTAATGTAATATTATTTGTAGCAATGTTTATAGTAGGTGGAGCATTATTTGAAACAGGAATGGCTAATAAGATAGGTGGAGTTGTAACACATTTTGCTAAGTCAGAGAAACAGCTCATAATTGCAATTATGGTAATTGTAGGTGTTATGAGCGGGGTGTTATCAAACACTGGAACAGCAGCAGTTCTTATTCCGGTAGTAATCGGAATAGCAGCAAAGTCAGGTTATTCAAGGTCTAAACTTTTAATGCCGCTTGTATTTGCAGCTGCTATGGGAGGTAATCTCTCACTTATAGGTGCACCGGGTAATCTTATCGCACAGTCAACTATGCAGGAGATTGGCAAGTCGTTTGGATTTTTCGATTATGCCAAGGTAGGCGTTCCAATATTAATAGCTGGAATAATATTCTTCGCATTAGTAGGATACAAATTATTACCAGATACAAAGCCAAGTGAGGACTCAGGTTATGGTAATAAGACAGATTTCAGTGATGTTCAAAAATGGAAGCAGTGGTTATCGCTTATAATACTTATCCTTACATTACTGGGGATGATATTTGAGGACAAGATTGGAATAAAGCTTTGCATAACAGGATGTATCGGAGCTTTAGCATTGATAGTAACTGGTGTAATATCAGAAAAGCAGGCATTAAAGTCAATTGATTTAAAGACAATATTCTTATTCGGTGGAACACTTTCATTAGCATCTGCACTTTCCAAATCAGGTGCAGGTGAGATGATAGCCAATAAGGTAATAGGACTTTTAGGAGATAATCCATCGCCATACCTTTTAACATTTGTAGTATTTATGCTCTGCTGTGTATTAACTAACTTTATGAGTAACACAGCAACAACAGCACTTATGGCTCCAATATGTTTATCAATTGCCACAGGAATAGGTGCTGACCCAAGTGCAGTGCTTATGGCTTGTGTAATCGGCGGCTCTTGTGCATATGCAACACCTATTGGAATGCCAGCTAACACAATGGTAATAGGTGCAGGAGGTTATACATTTAAAGATTATGCCAAGGCAGGAATACCACTTATAGTAGTATCAACAATAGTAAGTATGATATTACTCCCAATTATGTATCCATTCTTCCCTTAAGCTTAGCAGACTAAGCCAGATATTAAACAGATTAAGCCAGGTATTAAGCAGGCTAATCCAGATGTTAAGCAAATTAAGCTGAGTATAATAATCAGGCTTAAAACAAGAGAAGATTGATAAATAAAACATAAAAGATAAAACAGACTAATTAAACTAACAAAATATTTTACAGGAATTTGAAGGAGGAATTAATATGTCAAAAGAAGCACAGGTAAAACAGCTTACAGATTATATGGCAAAGTTTATTGCCTATACAGCTAAGAAATTACCAGATGATGTAATTGCGAAGCTTGAGGAGTTAAGAGATAAGGAAGATAGTCCATTATCGAAGACAATCTACAATACAATGTTTGAGAATCAGAAGTTAGCAGTAGAGCTTAACCGCCCAAGCTGTCAGGATACAGGTGTATTACAGTTCTGGGTAAAATGTGGAACTAAGTTCCCACTTATTGATGAACTTGAGGGACTTCTTAAAGAAGCAGTTGTACAGGCAACATTTGAAGCACCATTAAGACATAATAGTGTAGAAACATTTGATGAATATAATACAGGTAAGAATGTTGGTAAGGGAACACCTACAGTATTCTGGGATATTGTTCCTAACAGTGACCAGTGCGAAATCTATACATATATGGCTGGCGGCGGCTGTACACTTCCAGGCAAGGCTATGGTACTTATGCCAGGTGAAGGTTACGAGGGCGTTACTAAATTCGTATTAGATGTAATGACAAGCTATGGACTTAATGCATGTCCTCCACTTTTAGTTGGTGTTGGTGTTGCAACTTCTGTAGAAACAGCAGCATTACTTTCAAAGAAAGCACTTATGAGACCAATTGGCTCACATAATGACAATGAGAGAGCTGCCAAAATGGAAAGACTTCTTGAAGATGGAATTAACTCTATAGGCTTAGGACCTCAGGGTATGGGCGGAAAATATTCTGTTATGGGTGTTAATATTGAAAATACAGCCCGCCACCCATCAGCAATAGGTGTAGCCGTTAATGTTGGCTGCTGGAGCCATAGAAGAGGCCATATTATCTTTGATAAAGACCTTAATTATACAATTACAACACATTCGGAGGTGACTTTATAATGGTAGAGATGAGAAATGGTAAAAAGGTACTTATTACTCCTGTATCAGCAGAGGATTTAAAGGATATTAAAGTTGGTGACATCGTATATCTTGATGGCAGTATGACAACCTGCCGTGATGTTGCACACAGAAGATTGGTGGAAGAAGGAAGAGAACTTCCTGTAGATGTAAGAAATAATGCTATATTCCACGCAGGTCCAATTATCAGACCATTAGAGAATGACAAGTTCGAGATGGTATCTGTAGGACCAACAACAAGTATGAGAATGGAGAAGTTCGAGTACGAATTTGTTAAGCTTACAGGAGTAAGAGTTATTATTGGAAAAGGAGGTATGAAAGAGAACACAGAGAGAGCCTGCAAAGAATTCGGTGCTATTCATTGTGTATTTCCAGCAGGAAATGCAGTTGTGGCAGCTACAGAAGTAGAAGAAATTGTAAGAGCAGAATGGCGTGACTTAGGAATGCCTGAAACACTCTGGAACTGCCGGGTTAAGGAATTTGGCCCACTTATCGTATCAATAGATACACAGGGCAACAATATGTTCGAGGAGAACAAAGTTATATTCAACCAGAAAAAGGATAAAGCTATAGAGGAAATCTCTAAGCAGGTTGGATTTATTAAATAATTCAGCTGAATAACAGCGATATCTGACAAATAATCAAACTGATTATGAAGGATATATACGTTGTGTATAATGTGCAATACACAATGTTTATATATAGAACGAGCATAGGTTATATAGCAATGTGATTATTTATATAACATATGTTTGTTCAAAATATAATAATGCTGGTGCAAACAACTTCTAACCAGTAATAAATGGTGTATAATCATCGGTAAATTATGGTTTGTAATTGCCAATAAACCATAATTTATAAAAACACAATACAAAAGATAAAGTATTAATCTATATTTATACTTACATTAAACCTAAACCTAATATTAAAGGCAGAGGGCTGTTGCATCAAAGTCAAAAGATGTAACAGTCCTTTGTTTTATATAATGTATATAAAATGATTAAGATTAATAGTGTATACAAAAATGCATAAAAAAGATGGATAGAAAAAGAACAATAAAAAAGAATGGAGGTATGTTATATGAATAGATATAGGAAAATAATATTATTATCTCTTAAAATAGGAATAGGCAGCAGTCTTTCACTTTATACGGCACAGAAATTGGGACTTAATTACGCAGTATCGGCTGGAACTATAACGTTGCTTTCACTTATGAATTCAAAGTGGGAAACAATAAGACTTTCTGGAAGCAGGATAGCTTCATTTTTAATAACAGTACTTGCAGGATGGATTTTATTTACCAATATTAGCAGTATGTGGATTGCATATGGAATATTGCTTACTTTAATTGTATTTATGGCGGAGATACCTAACTGGAGAGCGACAATATCTGTTAATGGTGTTATAGCGGCACATCTTGTTACTTATGAGAATTTTAATGATATGGCGGTATGGAACGAACTGGGGATTGTTCTTGTTGGAGTTGGTTTTGCAATAGTGTTTAATCTTTTTAATGGCAATTATGGGCATAAAAAGCATATTGTTGCTAATATGAGGAAAATTGAGAATAAAATGCAGATGTTCATATGCACACTTTCAGCATATTTATCAAATAAAAAAATGGAGATAAATGTATGGGACAATATAAAAACATCGGAAGAGGATATACAGGATTGCATAAAAGAAGCATATGAGTACCAGAATAATACATTTTATTCACATCCGGAATATTATATATCATACTTTGAATTAAGAAAGAACCAGTGTCAGATATTACATAATCTTCATTATGAAATGAAAAAGATGCGAACTATGCCGAAAAATGCTAAAATAGTTGCAGAGTATTTATTGTATCTGGCTGATAACATAACAGAATATAATAATCCACAGGAACAGCTTGTCAGGTTAAAAGGCTTGATTTCACATTTAAAGAATGAAGAACTGCCAGTGACAAGAGAAGAATTTGAAAGTAGTGCGTTGTTATATCATGTGTTAATGGATATAGAAGATTTTCTGTTATACAAACAGCATTTTATAAATAATCTTGATAAGATACAAAGAAAACATTACTGGAAAGGTTAAAGAATAATGGCAGTAATAAATATATTAGAAGATGATGAAGTTATAAGAGGACAGTTATCACAGCTTCTGCGTGATAAAGGATATGAGGTTATAGAAAATGCTGATATCAGTAGTTTTAATAAAATTGATAGTGAGAATACAGACTTATACCTTTTAGATGTGTATTTACCAGACGGAGATGGATTTAGTGTATGCGAAAAGCTTCGCAGTGAAGGCTGTGTGACACCGGTTATATTCTTAACTTCGTGCGATGATGAGGACAGCATAACAAAAGGGCTTGATATAGGCGGTGATGATTATATAACGAAGCCTTTCAGGGTATCTGAGCTTTTATCAAGAATAAGTGCCAATTTAAGAAGACAGGCTATGCTTGATAAAAGTATTTCCAATATGGATAAAAGCAATTCTAATATATATACATTAGGTTCACTTGTTATAAATTTTGATAATCTTACAATAAAGAAAGCTGGGAAGGATATACAGTTATCACCTACAGAATTTGCATTATTAGAGATACTTGTATGTAACCGCTGCCTTATTGTGAGAAGAGAAGTATTTTTTCAGAAATTATGGGACAGGACGGGAACATTTGTTGAGGATAATACTTTGACAGTAACAGTGAGCAGGTTAAAGACCAAGCTTGGGAAAATGGATAATTCGGACAAGAATTATATAGATACTATAAGGGGAGTGGGATACAGATGGAGAGAGCGATAAAAAAGAGATTATATGTGTATACAATAGGTATGTTTCTTGCAACTGTGGTAGTAGTATCAGTTATCACAATATATTATGAATATAGGGTAAGATATATGGCAACAACCCTGTATGGTGTCAATAAAGAAGCAGGCAAACAGCTTCTGTACATATTATTTTATGGAAGACAAGGTCACACGGGCACAGCAGATTATTCGGCTATATTGCAGGAGGCAGGTTATACAAGAAATGGTGCGTGGTATATGTTCTTATATGGCGGAGAATATATTCCATTTGCCGTAATTATTGGAATTATGGTTATACTGCTTGCTTTTACAATATATAATATTGTAAAAATCGGACATAATGATGTGTACTCATATATGAATAAATTAAAGGAAGATAATGAGAATATATCAAAAGAACTTGGTGCGTACAGAACATATATGGAGAAGCGTAGCAGACAGTTACAGGATTTTACGGAAAATATAGCACATCAGATAAAGACACCGCTTACAGCGTTAAGCCTGTCGCTTGATATGATGGAGGAACAGCTTAACGCCAATATGTCACAGTTACAGATTAATTCCGATATGTCAGGGGAAAAGTCAGAAGCGGAGACTGGAAAAGGGTTTACAGATACAGGTCTGTCCAATAATGAAAAGCTTATTAATAATCTGAATGAATGTTTCAGGCAGACATACAGGATAAGGGATTTTATCACAAGGCTGTTGAAATTAAGCCGAATGGAGTCGGGGAAGATTGTATTAACAGAAGATGATATTAATGTTAATGAATTTATTAATGAAGTCATATCAGAAGTGCCTGTTGTTAATAATTGTAATATAACTTCATATTGTAATGATGAATATTACTTTATTAATGCAGATGAGGAGTGGCTGTTGGAAGCATTTATTAATATAGTACAGAATTGCAGTGAAGAAGCAGAAAATGTGGATATAAATGCCGTATGCAATGCTGATAAGTGCATTATAACAATAAAAGATGATGGAAATGGAATTGCTAAGGATAAGCTTGATAATATATTTAACAGGTTCGAGAGTGGAAAAAGCTATAATTCCCTGCATACAGGAATAGGCCTTAATCTTTCAAAGCTTATAATTGAGGCACATCACGGAAGCGTAAGTGTCAATAATAATGAAGACGGCAGGGGAGTAAGCTTCAGGATAATTATACCTAAATATAATATGAAAAGAAAAGCAAAATAATAACTATACCAATATAATAACGATTGTAAGATTGCTGTAAGATTCATAGGGTATTCTAGTTATAACCTAAAAGAAAGGAGTGGCTGGTATTAATATCAGAGTAATGACGTGAATATTCTAAAAATAACATTTAAAAGCGTAAAAAGAAGATACAGGCAGATTATAAGAGCTGCACTTACAACATTATTTGCAGTATTTTTTGTAACAGCAGTTCTTATATTTCAGGAAAATATGTATCAGTGGCAGATGCAGTCCAATAAAGACAGATTTGGCGACTGGTTTATTATGGATATAGGAAGCAGGCAGCCAGATAGTAATCTTACAGACCACATTTATATTGAACAGCCGGTAAAGGTGTCAAGAAGCGTTAATGTTCTTAACGATGACTGGCAGAGTACAGGCTTTTATGTAGGAAGCTTTTCATCAGAGTTTCTTGCACAGTCACATATAAAGCTTGATGAAGGAAGACAGCCAGAAAATAGTGGTGAGATAGCAATGGACTGGAACACCCTTCTGACACTCGGTTATAACGGTGAGATTGGTGAGAGCATTAATCTTAAATATTGTGACAATAACAGCATAGGCAACAAAGAGAAAAGAAACACAAAGACTTATACACTTGTTGGTATATACAGAAATTATACTAATATATGGAATAATGGAAAGCAGATACCATCAGCAGTTGTAGTGAACAGTGAATTATCACAATTTAATTATGATATACGTTCGGTGTTCTTATATCCTATAAAGCCTTCAATAAAAACTGATGACTACAAAGCAGTATTTGACTCTATAAAGGAGAAGACATCAAAAAGTTATACATATAATTCAGGTGTATATGATTATAAGCCTTGGGGTTCAACAAGCATATACCTTTATATGTATTTAATAGTTATGGCAATAGGAATAACAGCACTTTCTTACCAGCTTATTGAGTATAAGAATACAAGAAAGTCATCTTATAAGAAATATGCTTCCTTAGGTGCAGACAGTTCACAGCTTAGAAGAATGTATATTATTGAAAATGCTTTGATAATAGTTCCAGCAGCATTGATAGGAATAATTGCAGCATTTTTGGCTGGAGGAATTGCAGGAGGCATACTTGAAGGCAAGGCAGGATTTTCATTTTATACAATTAATGTTTCTATTGTGTTAAAAAGTATTGCTTCTGTTGTAATAGCAGTTGTAGTTGAGGAGATAGTAGGACTGTTATCTAATGTTATGGATACAGTTAAAGAGAAGCGTCTTAAGGCAGGAAGCAAAAAGCAGATAGTTAATATTGAGGTTCGTAATAAGAATACATCAGGCAGAAAATCCAACCTTAAGGTATCTAATGTAAGCCGTGTAATTACAAGCAGGCTTATGAAGCGTGATGGTGTAGGAATGATAATAGGTGTAAGATTATTTTCACTGTTTATCTGTGTTGTACTTGTATTCAGTGTTTTGAAGATAACTACATCATTTGATAAATATAAGAAAAATAATTCACTTCCTGATATATATGGATATCTGGACGTACCATCATCTAATTATAGAACTGATATGATATATATATCTTACCTTAAAGATTTTGATAACTATCCAGCTAAGTCGTTAAATATGGACGAATTTACACAGGTTGATCTTATCAATAAAGAATACAACAGCAGGAACAGATATAATATTCCGTATGATGAATTACGCCAGTTGATATTAGACAATGGTATGACAGCATTATTTACATCTATACCATATAATTCACCAGATAGAATTATAAAGTCTAATTGTGCAATAATGAATTCGCCTTTGGCTAAAGATGGTAATAATAGCCTTATAGAAGGTGTGTCATCTGATGTTATAGATGGTTTAAATGAAATACCGGGTATAGTTTCAATTGATTATTCTATATTTGAGTCAGAAAGAACGTGGTACTGGGATAACCAGGACTATCATAAGATGGGAATTGACAAGATTATAGCTGCACAGAAGGCTTCATCTATAGCTAAAACTATGAAAGATCCGACTTATGGAAGCCGGTATTTATTTGCGACAGAATATGTAAATCCAACAAAGCAAATATATGATATAGCCAGCAAATATATTGATAAATCCAATATTAATTATGATGACTTTGCAAGTGGAAAACAGGTTATAGTATTTATACAGGATAACTGTGAGGGTGATTATGATGATACATTAAAAGCTGGTGATACATTATATTATAATTATTATAATGTTCCATTTGGACAGTGTAATAAAGGAGGGTATATTACATCAAGCAATGCAGTATATCCATATGATATTCCATTTTTCAATAAATATAATAATAGTGGAAAAATAGATTTACAGGTAGAACTGAAAGATGACGATAATCCTAATACAGCAAGTACAACATATAGTTTCACACAGACTGATTTAGAGGTAGAAACGATGTTTGGTGCCTGTGTAGCACCTCAGGTGGCAGCAGTTATTAAAGTTACAGATGAAGTTAAGGAAGATTTTAATGGTATAATGCCAGATTATGGTTATTATACAGCACTTGCAAGTACGCAACTTGCTAAGCAGGCGGTTGATAACCAGAAAGATCTTATGCTAAGAATTACGGGAGAAGGACTGACAGACGGAATAGATTTTGAATTACAGTATAATCAGATAAAGATAGATTACGACCTGTCATCAACATTTTCTGCTACTAACAACAAAGTTGCACTTTATCTTAAGAGTAATAATATAACTTATAAGTCAAATGTTGACAGCAAGAATGTATATAGAACGCAGCTTGTCAATAATATACTGCAATATGGAATAACTATAATGGCGGTAATAATTATCCAGCTTCTTATAATGGCAATAATTATAAGAAACAGGATAGAAAGCAGACACGGCAAGTTCATTCTCTTTAGAAAAATGGGGATGACAAGAGGGAAATTACTTGGAATATGTATGTGTGAAGCACTTAGGGAATCACTGTGGTGCATAGTAACACTTCCGCTTATGCTTATATTGGAAGTGCTGATATATTCAAGTAATATAAGGAAATTATAGTTATATAGGCACAGGCAGCTTATAAATATATATTTGATTAGGTAATATTAAAAATAATTATATATGGAATTACATATATGCAATTAGAGATATAGAAATGGAGGATAAGTATGGAGGCTATATTACAGGCTAAAGAGATATCCAAGACATATCATACAGGAAGTGTAGATGTTCCTGCATTAAAGCAGTGTTCCCTTGAATTCGGGAAAGGCGAATTTACAGCTATTATAGGAAAGAGTGGTTCGGGAAAATCTACATTATTAAGAATACTTGGAAGTATGGATACACCAGATACAGGCAGTATATTAATAAAAGGCGAGGACATAACACATATGAAGGACAAGAAGCTGTCAGGTTTCAGAAGAAGAAATATAGGCTTTATATATCAGGATTACAGCCTGTTTCCAGAATTTACATCATATGAAAATATAGTTATGCCAATTCTACTTGATGGAAAAAAGCCAGATGATGCAAAGGTTGACGAGATATTATCAGAATTAGAGATAAGCCATTGCAAGAATAAATATCCATCAGAAATGTCAGGTGGAGAACAGCAGAGAGTGGCAATTGCCAGAGCACTTATTACAAGTCCGGCGGTTATATTTGCTGATGAGCCTACAGGAAATCTTGATGCGGGAAGTGCAGAAACAGTTGCAAAGATGTTATCAAAAGCAAGTCAGAAATACGAGCAGACAATAATAATGGTAACACACGACAGACAGATGGCTGATTACGCAGACAGGATAATTACTATTTCAGATGGACAGATACAGTAATATTACATAGCAATAATAAATTGTGGCAGTATATTTCAAGCTATAGCTCATATAGGATTGTGAATTGCTGTTGTATGATTTGCTATTGATTATATATTATAAGTATATTTCACAATGGTATGAAAATAAGTGCTTAGTGTTAATCTATTCGGGGGAATGATAGATAACGCTAAGCACTTTATTTTAAGTGTTAGAGATTAATATACTTAAATATTTTCGTATCGTGGAAGTTCAACTATTATGGCTTCGTGGTGGACAGCAGGGAGAAACTTATCCATAACTTCGCTTGTCTTTAACTTAAGGCTTGAAGTATTGATACAAGGGTGACAGCCAAGAGAAGCTTCTTCAAGTACTTCCTTGTCAATAAGTAACTGGACGTGGTTGTCAGTATCATTCATAAGCCCCATAATAGATACTGAACCCGGTGTTATATCAAGATATTCTTTCATATATTCCTCATCGGCGAATGAAAGTCGTGCAGAGTTAATCTGCTGGCTTAAATCTTTAGTCTTAAATACTTTATCTCCCGGCATCATAAGAAGATAGAATTGTGTTTTCTGTCGGTTGCATAAGAAAAGGTTCTTGCATATAAGTGTGCCAAGAATTTTATCAATATCGTTGCATACTTCCATTGTTGTTGCTGGTTCGTGGTCGGTTCTGTAATATTCCATTCCTAACTGGTCAAGTAAATCATATACTCTGATTTCTTTATCAAGTCTGTCAGCTTCATTGGCTGGTCTGCCTTTTATTAGTTCCATAGTGTTCTTGTAGTCCTTTCTTATGATTATAGTGTATATAATTGATTATAATGTATATAATAATTTATTTTAGTATATTGATTTATTGTGGGGAATGCAAGTTATATAGTGAGGTATTAGTTGTCTGCAATATAATATAGAGTATGGTGTTTGATGTAGATAAGGTTTAAAATAATACATTGTTATAACAATGTATTGACAAAACAACAGGAAAGGCATATTCTAATATTAGAGTAAATTTATAATTTGAAAGGGATGGTAATTATGGCTAATACTAATGTGACTATGAGAATAGACGAGAATTTAAAAAGTCAGTTGCAGGAGTTAGTATCAAATCTTGGAATGGATATGACAACATTTTTTACTATGGCGGCTAAACAGGCAGTAAGAGAGCAGGCTTTACCATTTCACCCGGATATGAATGTTGGGAGATATAGCAATAAAGCATATCAAATGGCAATGGCAAATACTAATTATAATGCTGATGGTAAAGCTGTAATAGCATCAGATGATGAATGGGTAGAAGAAACTGAATGGGATGATATGTTTGAGCAAATGAAAAAAGAAAGAGAGGCAGAATGAGAAAAGGAGAAGTATGGTTTGTAGAATTTCCGTTGGAGGAAGATGCGAGTAGAATAATAAATAGACCAGTTATTGTACTTGATGAAAATGTATTAGGGGTATTATCAGTGAAGATAACTAAACATAAAGTAAGAAAGGAAGACCCTTATGATATTCCAATTATATATTGGAGTGAAGCAGGGCTGAGATTAGCTTCAACTGCTAGAGTATCAAAGGTTACAGTGCTTAATAAAGACAGCTTTATATTTAAAATAGGAAATCTTCACAATGATGATATGGATAGAATAGAAGCTATGTATAGCAAATTTCTTGAAGATAATAATATTATATAAAATATAATAAAACCAGCCATATGATGTCATTTCCCATAAAGGAGGCAGGGGTATCATATGGCTGGTTTTATAAAGTTGAACAATGAAGAATATTAATACATTTGATTAACAGATGTATTGTAAGTTAATATCTGATTACTGGAAATCGCATATATCAATCATAGCCTCAAGCATTTCCTTTTCTTCTGGCTTTTTCTTAGTAAGTCTTGCGGCGGCTACGATAGGTATCCACTTATCAACGTAACGCTTATCAGTAGAAGTCTTTTCACAGAACATTGATATGTACTTATCGGCAAGGGCTTCATCGCTAAGCTTAAGTGTAAGGTAAGTATTAGCCGCATCGGCAGAAGCATTACCTTTAGTAGCGTGTACCCAGTCAACAGCGGTAATTGCAATTATCTGGTTGTTGTCATCAGTCTGTACTATAATATTTTCTGGACAATAATCACCGTGGCATAATTTAGTATGATAAGGAAGCTCTGAAAGTCTTGAGTCCAGCTCATATTTCGTGTCAGCAGGAATATTAAGCTCATTAATCTGTCGCTCAAGCTTACTTTTCATATCGACTAAAAGAGGGTTGCTGTGCTTATTAATAGCTATCTGGTAGTCAACCATAGCCTCTATGTAAGCATCTGCATTTTCAGGGTGTTTAGTTAACAGCTCTTTTAAAGTTTCTCCTTTGGCATATTCGCTTGTGATAGTCCATTTGCCATCTACTACAGATACATTAAGAAGTCGTGGTATATCAAGTCCTGTATCTTCAACTCTTGCAGTGTTAAGTGCTTCATATAATACATCGGATTTGCTGTAAGATAGTGCAAATACTTTCTCAGCCTTATCCTTATCAACGTATACAGATTTTAGAGTTCCTTTATATATACATTTTTTCATAATAACCTCCATTCCTGCCTATTACTATGTAGGCATTCAAGTTCATACGCAGATGTCAATTCTGCGAGAGGGCAATCTTTATAAAGATTGCCACATATCCATTCATATCTTTATATAACGGGACAAGTGGTATTGTACATATCACAAGCCCGTTGTGTCTGTCAGTGAGAATAATGTTATCTGACATTGACAATATATCATCATAATAATATATATATAATTTATATTGATTATTTATATTACTTAGTCTTTATATCCTCTGGATTAACCTCTTTTCCATAGTAAGCCTTAAGATACATAGCCTTTATCTCACTCATAAGAGGATATCTTGGGTTAGCACCTGTGCACTGGTCATCAAATGCATTTTCAACCATCTCATCAAGTGTAGCAAGGAAGTCTTTCTCATCAATGCCGTAGTCTTTGATAGTCTTCTTAATTCCAACCTTATCCTTAAGCTCCTCGATAGCCTTTAAGAAGTTCTCAAACTTCTCATCATCGTTCTTGCCGGCAATACCAAGGAAGTTAGCACATTCAACATATCTTTCCTTGCAGTGAGGATAAGCATACTGTGAGAATGTTCCCATCTTAGATGGAACTTCTGCGGCATTAAAGCGCATTACATCTGTAATAAGAAGTGCGTTAGCAATGCCGTGAGGTATATGGTGGTATGCACCAAGCTTGTGAGCCATAGAGTGGCATACACCAAGGAATGCGTTGGCAAATGCCATACCAGCCATAGTAGAAGCGGTAGCCATCTGTTCTCTTGCCTTGGCATCGTGAGGTCCATTCTCATATGCCGCTGGAAGATATTCAAATATATTCTTCATAGCCTTAAGTGCAAGACCATCAGTATAATCTGTAGCCATAATAGAAGCATATGCTTCAAGAGCATGTGTTAATGCATCTATACCAGAAGCGGCTGTAAGTCCCTTAGGCTGGTCCATACACATATCAGCATCAATAATAGCCATCTTAGGAAGTAGTTCATAGTCAGCAAGAGGATACTTTATGCCAGTCTTTTCATCAGTGATAACTGCGAAAGGTGTAACCTCTGAACCAGTACCAGAAGAAGTAGGGATAGCTATAAAGTAGGCTTTTTCGCCCATCTTAGGGAATGTGTAGATACGTTTTCTTATATCCATAAATCTCATAGCCATATCCATAAAGTCAACTTCAGGATGTTCGTACATAACCCACATAATCTTGGCAGCATCCATAGCAGAACCACCACCGATAGCAATGATACAGTCAGGCTCAAAGCTGTTGATAGCCTTAGTTCCTTCAATAGCACATTCTAATGTAGGGTCTGGTGCAACATTGAAGAAGGTTGTGTGTGTTATGCCAAGTTCATCAAGCTTGTCGGTAACGCACTTAGTGTAGCCATTCTTATATAAGAACTGGTCTGTAACAATAAATGCTTTCTTCTTGCCTAATACAGTCTTTACCTCGTTAAGTGCAACAGGAAGGCAGCCTTTCTTAAAGTATACCTTTTCAGGTGCTCTGAACCACAGCATATTTTCTCTCCTCTCAGCAACAGTCTTAATATTAATAAGGTGCTTTACGCCTACATTTTCAGATACAGAGTTACCGCCCCACGAACCACAGCCAAGTGTAAGAGAAGGTGCTAACTTAAAGTTATAAAGGTCACCGATACCGCCTTGTGAAGAAGGTGTATTAATAAGAATACGGCAGGTCTTCATAGCTTCCTCGAACTTAGCAAGCTTGTAGTTTTCAGTTGCAGAATTAATATATACAGAAGAAGTATGGCCAAAGCCGCCATCAGCTATTAGACGCTCAGCTTTACTTATGGCATCATCAAAATCCTTTGCCTTATACATAGCAAGAACAGGAGATAACTTCTCGTGTGCGAATTCTTCTGAAAGGTCAACAGAAGTAACTTCGCCAATGAGAATCTTTGTGCTTTCTGGTACTTCTATGCCGGAAAGCTTTCCGATATTATAAGCACTCTGGCCAACTATCTTGGCATTTAACGAGCCATTGATAATGATAGTCTTTCTTACTTTATCAAGCTCGGTCTTATTAAGGAAGTGACAGCCACGCTTAGTGAATTCTTCTTTAACCTGCTTGTATACAGATGAGTCAACGATTACAGACTGCTCAGAAGCACATATCATACCATTATCAAATGTCTTAGAATGGATAATAGAATTGACTGCAAGTATAACATCGGCAGTGCTGTCAATAATAGCTGGAGTGTTACCAGCACCTACGCCAAGTGCAGGCTTTCCAGATGAATAAGCTGCCTTAACCATGCCAGGACCACCAGTTGCAAGTATAATGTCGGCTTCTTTCATAAGAGTGTTGGTAAGTTCAAGGCTTGGAACATCAACCCAGCCGATTATGCCATCTGGAGCACCGGCGGCAACAGCAGCCTCAAGTACAACCTTAGCAGCAGCTATTGTGCTTTCCTTAGCACGGGGATGTGGACTTATGATAATGCCATTACGTGTCTTTAATGAAATAAGAGTCTTGAATATAGCAGTAGAAGTTGGATTAGTTGTAGGAATAACAGCGGCAACAACACCGATAGGCTCTGCGATCTTCTTAATGCCATAGGCTTTATCTTCCTCGATAACACCGCAGGTTCTGGTATCACGGTATGCGTTGTAAATGTATTCAGCGGCATAGTGATTTTTGATTACCTTGTCTTCAACAATTCCCATACCAGTTTCTTTAACAGCCATCTTGGCAAGAGGTATTCTTGCCTTATTAGCAGCAAGGGCAGCAGCGGTAAATATCTTATCAACCTGTTCCTGCGAATATGCTGAGAAGATACGCTGTGCCTCTTTTACAGAGCTTATAAGCTCTTCAAGAGACTGGATGTTGTTAACTACTAAAGATTTTTCTTTGCTCATAACTAGTTCCCCTTTTCTTAGATAATCATACATATACTTTGTTAGTGATGTATAGTGTTACACGAAGTAACTATCTTAATAAAAATAAGATTGATAATTAATTAACAATCATTATGGTCACACTTTAACACTTATATATGCAGATGTCAATAAATTATTGCCGTTTTATAGAAAGTTTAGAAGTTAATAATTTATCAGTTCCCAATTTAGATATGGATAATCAGATATTTGAAGTCTGAAGGCTGAAAATATAAGTTGACAGTGCAAAAATTGATGTTACAATAGTTGCAGATACAACAATTGGAGGTGCATTTTAATGCTTAAAAGAATATTTTCTTATATGAAACAGTATAAGAAATATGCCTGTCTGGCACTTTTATGTATTGCTGTTGAGGCAGTGCTTGAACTTATGGTGCCTATGATTATGGCTGATTTAATTGATAATGGTGTTGCTAATGGCGACACAGCTTATATTTATACTAAGGGCTTGCAGATGGCAGGATGTGCGGTTCTGGCACTTATCCTTGGCATTGGAAGTGCAAGATTTTCAGCACTTGCAGGACAGGGACTTGGCGCTAATATAAGGCAGGCAGAATATGAGAAATTACAATCATATTCATTTGCCAATATAGACCATTTCAGGGTTTCTTCGCTGGTTACTCGTCTGACAAGTGATGTTACGAATATACAGAATTCGGTATCAACAGGTATGAGACCATTTGGCAGAAGCCCGGTTATGCTTATATTTGCATCGTCAGTAGCATTTACAATTAACAGAACACTTGCATTCGTGTTTTTCGTGGCACTGCCTATACTTGCCGTGCTTCTCATAATTATTATTATGAATGTCCGTCCACTTTATGGACGTATGCAGAATGCAATAGATTTAGTCAACAGAAGCATTCAGGAAAATCTTACTGCGATAAGAGTAGTTAAAGCATATGTAAGAGGTGATTACGAGGTTTCTAAGTTTGAGGAAGTTAATGCTAATCTTAAGAAAGAGTCAGAGAAAGCATTCGGTATAGCAGTTCTTAATATGCCAGCTATGCAGTTTGTTATGTATGGAACGATTATATCAATTCTCTTTATCGGCGGACATCTTATTAATGCAGGACAGTTAAAGATTGGTGAGCTTACAAGCTTTTTAAGTTATGTTCTTCTTATACTTAATTCACTTATGATGATGTCAAATGTATTTCTTATGATGACACGTTCTTTAGCCTCAGCTTCAAGAATTGTCGAAGTTCTTGATGAAAAAATAGACATAACAGATGAACAGGCAGAGGATATAAGTGTTAAAAAGGGTTCAATTGAGTTTGACCACGTATGGTTTAAATACAAGAAAGAGGCAAAAGAATATGTTCTTTCTGATGTTTCATTTAATATAGAAGCAGGACAGACTATTGGAATAATAGGACAGACGGGTTCAGCCAAGACAACGCTTGTATCACTTATTCCAAGATTATACGATGCAACCAAAGGAACGGTGAGAATAGACGGAATAGATGTAAAAAAATATCCTATGAGACATTTAAGGGATGCTATTGCAGTTGTATTGCAGAAGAATACATTATTCTCAGGTTCACTTCTTTCTAACCTCTACTGGGGTAATGAGAATGCTTCTATGGGGGAGATAGATGAGGCCTGCCATATTGCCTGTGTAGACGAATTCTTAGACAGACTTCCACAGGGATATGATACTGATATGGGACAGGGTGGTGTCAATGTATCAGGTGGACAGAAGCAGAGAATATGTATTGCGAGAGCTATATTAAAAAAGCCAAAGGTGCTTATTCTTGATGACTCAACAAGTGCGGTAGATACAGCGACAGAAGCTAAGATAAGAGAGGAACTTGCTAATAAGCTTCCAGATATGACCAAGATTGTAATAGCACAGAGAATATCTTCGGTAAAGCACGCTGACCAGATTATCATACTGGACAGGGGAAAGGTAGCTGCGATAGGCACACACGAAACACTTCTTGCCAATAACAGGATATATCAGGAAATATATGAATCACAGAAGGAAGGAGTGGATTTATAATGGCTAAATATGTTGGATATAAAAGACCTAAAGATACCAAGAAGACATTGAAACAGTTATTCGTATATCTTGGACATTATAAATGGATGCTTATATTAGTAGCATTTCTTGTATTCATAAGTGCAGGAGCTAATGTTACAGGAACTTATCTTATTAAGCCTGTTGTCAATAGATTTATTGTTCCGGGCAATATGACAGGACTTTTAAAGGCTGTTATAGCTATGGGCGTAATGTATGCGTGTGGAGCATTATCAACACTTGGATATAACCGCATTATGGTGAAAATGTCACAGAAGGTTATACAGGATATAAGAAATGATTTATTTAAGCATACACAGAAGCTTCCATTAAAATATTTCGATGCACATACACACGGCGAACTTATGAGCCGTTTTACTAATGATGTTGATACAGTTCAGGAAGCTATGAATAACAGTTTTGCTATGATAATACAGAGTTTTATTATGCTGTTTGGTACACTTACGATGATGATGGTATTAAGCATACGTCTTTCTATGATAGTTGTCGTATTTCTTATTATAATGTTCTTCTTTATCAAATTTAACAGTAAGCACAGTAAGAAATATTTTAACAGACAGCAGGAAGAGCTTGGTAAAATCAATGGATTCGTTCAGGAGATGATGGCTGGACAGAAGGTTGAGAAGGTATTTAACCACGAGGAAAAGGATTACGGGAAATTCTGTGAAATGAATGAGAATTTCAGAAAAGAGTCAACTAATGCACTGGCATTTGCTGGAATGATGATTCCTACAATAGTAAGTCTTTCTTATCTTAATTATGCGATATCAGCCTGTGTTGGCGGTATATTTGCATTAAAGGGACTTATGGATTTAGGTACGCTTTCGGCTTATCTTGTATATGTAAGACAAAGTGCAATGCCACTTAACCAGTTCACACAACAGGTTAATTTCCTGCTTTCAGCCTTATCAGGTGCAGAGCGTATATTTGATATGATGAACGAAGAACCTGAGGTTGATGAAGGCAGTGTTACATTATGTAATGTTACGAAAAATGAAGCGGGTGAACTTATGGAAGCTTCAGGTAATACAGGCATATACGCCTGGAAGGTTCCAGCGACGAAAGATAAAGCAGGCTATCTTGTTGAGTTAAAGGGAGATGTGCGATTTAAAGATGTTGTGTTTGGATATGTAAAAGAAAAGACTATTCTTAATGATGTAACTTTATATGCAAAGCCGGGACAGAAGATAGCATTTGTAGGCTCAACCGGTGCAGGAAAGACAACAATAGTTAATCTTATTAACAGATTTTATGATATCCAGTCAGGAACAATAACTTATGACGGAATAGACATTAAGGATATAAGTAAAGATGATTTAAGAAGGTCAATGGCAATGGTTATACAGGAAACACATCTGTTTACAGGAACTATTGCGGACAATATACGATATGGAAAGCTTGATGCAACAGATGAGGAAGTAAGGGAGGCATCTGTAATAGCTAATGCAGATTCATTTATAAGAAGGCTTCCAGATGGTTATGATACAATGCTTTATTCCGATGGAAGCAATCTTTCACAGGGACAGCGCCAGCTTCTTGCCATTGCGAGGGCAGCAGTAGCCAAGCCTCCTGTACTTATTCTTGATGAGGCGACAAGCTCAGTAGATACAAGAACAGAAAGACTTATAGAGAATGGTATGGATGCAATTATGGAAGGAAGAACAGTATTCGTTATTGCACACAGATTGTCAACTGTAAGAAATTCCAAGGCAATTATGGTTCTTGAGAAAGGTCAGATTATTGAGCGTGGAAGCCACGATGAGCTGATAGAGCAGAAAGGAAGATATTACCAGCTCTATACGGGACAGTTCGAGCTTGAATAAATCGGACATTAATATAGCTTGAATTATTGTAATTTGAAATAAATAAATAAAAAGAATATAATCAAAATATAAAAAAATAGTTAAAGAGGTGTTGGTATTGAATAATCTGATTGAGTTTTTGAAGCAGGAAGGTGTTTCTGCACAGCTTGTAGAAGAAGTCCGGCATTATTCAGAAGAACATACTGTAGATGAAGCATTAAAAAAACGTATTCCTGTACCACATTTTCATTATTATGGCAATAAGGTATGGGAAGAGGCTCTTGCAGTGCTTCTGTGTGGCAGAAATCTTTTGCTGGCAGGAGAGAAGGCAACGGGAAAAAATGTGCTTGCACAGAATCTTGCAGCAGTTTTTGAACGTCCGGCATGGGATATTTCCTTCCATGTTAATATGGATGCGGCTGCGCTGATAGGTTCTGATACATTTCACGATGGCAGGGTTACATTCAGACCCGGACCGGTGTATTGCTGTGCACAAAGTGGCGGCTTTGGGATTCTCGATGAAATCAATATGGCAAGGAATGAAGCACTTGCAGTCTTACATTCTGTACTTGATTTCAGACGTGTAATTGATGTTCCAGGATATGACAGGATAGAGGTTGCAGATGATACACGTTTTATTGCTACGATGAATTATAATTATGCAGGTACAAGGGAATTAAATGAGGCACTTGCCTCAAGATTTGTAGTTATACAGATGCCGCCACTGGCAAAGGAAGATCTTGAGAGACTGTTAAAGGATCAGTTCCCTTCACTGGTTACTAAGTATAACAAACAGTTTGCACTTTTATTTAATGAACTTCAGAAAAAATGTGAAAATGGTGAACTTACAGAGAAAGCTTTGGATCTGCGTGGATTAATTGATGCTGTAAGTCTTATAAAAAAGGGTATTCCAATCAGGGATGCATTGGATCTTGGAATTACCAATAAGATATTTGACAGCTATGAAAAAGAGCTTATACGTGATGTCATAGCTTCAAGGTTTCCTTTAAAGCTGCATAATACGGAGGTGTTTGAATAATGCGTACCATTTCTTATACTGCTAAGGAAAGACGGGCTGCTAATCAGGTATGGAATGCGGCGGAACGCTATAATTTTGATCCATTGTTTCTGGCTGTTGAAACAGGGGATTTAGATTCAGATTTATATATGAATCTTATAATTGGACTGGCATATAAGTATTATGGTGAAAAGGCAATCAGCACTTTATTTGGTTATTGGAACGGAGATATCAGTCAGGCTATGCTGGATGATCTGACATGGCTTTATCTGGAACATGTACTGTATACAGAGGAAGCATTAAAACGTCCGTCTATGACTGATTTACGGGTTTATTATGGAAAGGCTTTTTTTGCAGGTGAATATAAGCTGTCGAGGCAGGAGTGGATGAGTAAAAACCGGCTTGTATATAATATGCAGTCAGCCAGATGGAGCAGTGTGTCAGGGAAAAAGAAGGTTCTGCTGACACCAAATGAACAAAAGCTGTATGCAGAACTGACACCACAGATAATGCCTGAAACAGACCGGTTGATAGATGCTGTGCTGGCAATTTATCGCAAATTTAATCTTTTTGATGGCGTAAAACATGAAAAAAAAGCGTTGCGACTGCATTTTACAGGGGCATTTGCCCGGATAATGACAAGAATAATGCCTGTCAGCTCTGTAAGAAATAATAATGTAATGGTTATGCGTTCTTCTGAGGCGGACAATATGACTGGTGAAGCAGCTTACAGTAAAAAGAAAGATAATATAACATATAAGAAAGAAAATGATGACTGCTCTTATATTGAGAATTGTTTTGGAAGATCTGTTATATCAGAGCAGACTCTTATTAAAATAGAAAAAGAACTGTGTACAGGCAGTCATACAGGATGCCATTTATGGTTTACAGATGGAAAATATATAACAAAGAAAAATATACCGAAGGAATTTCTTCATTTAAGAGAACAGTCACAGCTGCAGGTTGAAAGAAATCATTCATATTATAATAAAAATGTACGGCTTTATGATAGTCTTATTGCACATATAGTCGAACAAATCCGTAATAGCGAATATATAAGTCAGAAGACAGATGTAATATCAGGTCAGAGAGGAAGGCTTGATACAACCAAAGTATGGCGTGCAGAATATATAGAAGATAACAGGATTTTTCACACATATGAAGATGATAATCAACCGTCCTTTACAGTGGATCTGCTTCTTGATGCATCTGCTTCAAGGCTTCAGTATCAGGAAATGCTTGCTGCGCAGGGAGTAATTATTTCCAAAAGCCTCGTGAAATGTAATATACCGGTCAGGGTAACAAGATTTTGCAGTGTTAGAGGATATACAGTTTTTCATATATTGAAGTCTTTTAGGGATAAGAAGTGCGACAATATTTTCAATTATTATGCTGCCGGTTGGAATCGTGATGGCCTTGCTTTTCGGGGAATTGGTAAAATCCTTGATATGAACCCGGGGGTGGCTGACAGGCATCTTGTGATTATTTTAACAGATGCTGCGCCTAATGACAGCCAGCGTATTCTGCCATCACAGGACAGCCCGTTTGGACATGATTATAGCGACGATATTTCTGTTAATGATGCAGCCGAAGAGGTACGTGCACTGCGTGCTAAAGGAATACATGTATCAGCCGTTTTTATGGGAAATGATGCGGCGGCCAATAGCGCAGAAAAGATTTATGGAAAAGAATTTACAAGAATACGTCGTATTGATGAGCTGGCAAAGGCGGCAGGAAGACTTATACAAAAAGAGATTCAGTCGTTGACAAGATAATTGCAAATGTGTATGTGATTAGGAATGGAGATAATAGGGTGTTGGTATTTTATATTTTTATATAATTGTGAAAATGTATATATACATAAAATGACAACTAATATAAAATAAAAAAACAAAAGAAATGGAGAATGTAATGTACTGTAAAAATTGCGGAATGAAACTGGAGAATGGGACTAAGTTCTGCGGCGGATGTGGAATGCCAGTCGATAATGAGATTTTTGAATTTACTGAAAAAACACTTGATTATATGGAGAGGACAATAATTAAGAAAAGAGGGTCATTATGAAAAGTAAGCAGAATGTAAGACATTACCTGTTTGACGTGGAAATGCTAAGACGAAGATTATTAAGACCATATTTTATAGAACTTGGACTGACAGTTGGACAGGGGCAGCCACGCATATTATATGAGTTAAGAAAATGTGATGGAATGAGCCAGAAAGAATTGTCAGATGCCTGCCTTATAGAGGTGACTACGATGTCAAGAACGCTTGACAGATTAGAGAGTATGGGACTTATTAAAAGACAGAATAATCCAGAGTGCAGGCGTTCGTGGATTATATCTTTAACAGAAGAAGGAAAGGAAAAAGCTGACAGGGTATCTGATATATTTGATATGGCTGAGGAAGTGTTCCGCAAAGGTATAGGCGAAGAAGAGCTTAACAGTATGTGTGCAACGCTTGAAAAGATAGAGAATAATCTTAATGAAGCTATAGAGGAGCAAAGCACGGAGGGGAATAATTAACAGGTAATAGTATCTGATAATAGTATTCAATTATATTATTTTCAAATTATATTGCAAAGTAGTATTATTTGTATTACAATAACTAATACAAATAATACTACTTTTTTATTTGCCTTATTAATAAGATTGTGAAAAGGTTATATTTGTTTAATGTAAGGTTCATAAGATATCGGTTAGGTCAATTCTATGTTGTGAATATTGTGTCAGGAAAGGAGTTAATACAATGATTATTGAATTAGATATGAATAGCAGTACACCTATATATGTCCAGCTTCGTAATCAGATTGTAATGGGAATTGGACGTGGTGAATTAAAGCTTGGCGAGAGCCTGCCAACGGTAAGACAGCTTGCACAGGATATTGGAGTTAATACAATGACAGTGAATAAAGCGTACCAGATATTAAAGACAGAAGGATATATTAAAATAGACCGCAGGCACGGAGCAATAGTATCAGATAATATTGATATGGATATTGTATTCAGGGAAAAGCTTGAAAATGAACTTGAATTATTATTAGCAGAAGCAGCTATTAATGGAATGGATAAGAGAGATTTTCTAAGTATGTGTAATGAAATATATTCAAAAATCAAAGTGTCAGGTGACAGTGAACCAAAGACAACATAAATACAAAAGTAAAAGCATTTTGGTGACTGGACGGGGAGGATAATATTATGGGAATAGCATTGTTTGTGATAGCATTGGTAAGCAATATATTTACAATTTTAATTGTGAGATTTGGATTTATAGGCAATTATGAATATAAGCAGGGAATGATTCTTGGTGTTCATATACCACAGGAGAATATTGGTGATGAAGAGGTTGCAGGTCTTATTGAAAAGACAAAGCATAATTATAAAATATTCCAGAATGTTAATGCTTTTTTGGGTATAGCAATATGTTTTGTGAATTTTCTTAATATGATAATATTTGTGCTTATCTGGTGTGTGTGGCTTATTGGTTATGCTGTAGGTATAGAATTATTGATGATTATACCACATAGAAAAATGTATGATATAAAGGTTAAGAATAAATGGGTTATAGAGAGCCAGAAAAGGATATATGCAGATACTTCCCTGTCAGCGGTCAGAGGAGAAGTTAAGTTGTATTATCATTTAATACCAATAGGTGCTGAGATTGTTACAGGTATTATTCTGTGGGTAGTAAGTGGCAGAACAAAGGATTTTAATCAGGCACTTATATTATTACTTAATACGTTGCTGGTATCGCTGATATCATTTGTATTTAATGTGGCATTTAATAAAAGAGAAAGAAATGTATACAGTAAAGATACGGCTGTTAATCAGGCAGTCAATAAGATGGTTAAAAAATATATATTTAAAGGAGTGTTAATAACTAACATAATCAATGCTTTCTCGTGGCTATATATATTTATTGAATATATAGGACATAGCAGAATAACAGATGCCAACTATTATGTATATATAGGAATTCAATTTATGTATACACTTGCTATTTTATGGATGATTATTGTTATTGGAAAGAAGAAAGAGGAGATACTTAACAGAGATGACGAGCCGTTATATGTAGATGATGATGAGTATTGGAAAACTGGATTCTATAATAACCCTGCTGATCCTAAAGTATTAGTCAAGAACAGACTGAGTGATATGAATTATTCCTTCAATCTTGGTAATAAAGCTGGAAAAGCAATTATGTGGTCACTTGAGGCTGTCGTTGCTGGATTTATTATATGGTTTGTGGCTATTATGATACCATATATTAATGTCCATATAGATACAGAAATTAAAGATAATTACTTCACGGTAAAAGCTGTGGGATATGAGTTCTCAATCAATATTGATGATATTGAGGAAGTACAGCTTATGGATAAAATGCCTAAAGACAGCTTTACAAGAACTAATGGCGGGGCAACAGAAGAGTATAATATAGGTAATTATAAAGGCAATACATATGGAAAATGTATGCTTTTTATATGGAATGGCTATGGACCTGTGGTTATGATAAAGGGAGATAACAAGATAGTATTTGTTAATTATAAGGAAGATGGAGCGGCATTAAAGCTTTATGAGCAGTTGTCTGGTGCAGGCACAATATGACTACTTGGTAGTCACTTAGAAGTTTCTACGAAACTTCATATGTGCTGAAAAAGCTGCGCAAAAAATAAGATATAATATGACTACTTCGTAGTCACTTAGAAGTTTCTTCGAAACTTCGCATGTGTGGAAAAGCAACGCAGGGCATATGATATAATGAATATATCAAAATTGCATTTTACATTTAATGATAAAAGATGTATAATCTGTGTTAATGAAAACCTAATTAATAAATATCGCGATAGATTAGATTTCACTATTTATATTTATAAGGGAGGAATCTGATATGCTATTTAAGAAGGATATTAACAAAAAAATCGAACATCTTGTAAAGAAGAATGATTTCTATGCAGTTGCAGATTATGTATATGGAACTAAGGAAGAGAAGCTTGATCTGGCTAAAGCCTTAGGAACTAACGATAATAACAGCAGTGTTGATTTATTGTTAAGACTTGTTGATGATAAAGATGATGATGTTGTATATGCAGCTTGTGAGGCATTAAGAAATGTCGGATCAGAACACAATACTGCGGATTTACTTGAGAAGCTTAATAATCTTCCAAAAGAAAAAGAGCATTTAAGAGAAGAAATCAGCAGGACTGTACAGGAATTACATCATAGAAATTAATATAAACGATATATAAGACTTATTGAAATATATCAGAAAGATAAAATATATGTAAACTGTATAAAAGTGTATGGTGGTTGTATAATGAAGTTTATAGATAGCTGATAACGTTATAATAAAAAGAAAGGGTACTGGAATTATGTTTTCAGTACCCTTTTTTGAGTTTGGTAATTGATACCCTTTATTAGTTATTGTTGGTTATGGACGCTGTCCAAGTCCACCCTCAAGTGTGAGAGTTTCACCTGTCATATACTTAAAGTCTGGAGATGCAAGCTGTACGCATACACGTCCGATTTCAAGCTCAGCATCACCGAAATGGCCTGCTGGTGGAGTATGAACATTTTTATCAAATGCCTCTGGATAAGCGTTCTTGAACTGCTCAAGCTGTGATGTCCACGCAAGAGGGCATATAATATTAACATTAATTCCATCTTTAGCCCATTCAGTTGCAGCAACTCTTGTAAGACCTCTTATACCTTCTTTAGCGGCGGCATAGGCACACTGTCCAAAGTTACCAAAAAGCCCAGCACCAGAAGCAAAGTTAATTACAGAGCCCTTACTTTCCTTAAGATAAGGATAGCAGGCTTTCATATAATAAAATGCGGCATAAAGACCTGAATACATAGCAAGATTGAACTGCTCTGTAGTATGTTCAGCAAGTGGAACGCCGGAAGCAGAAGCCTGTGCGTTATTGATAAGCACATCAATATGTCCAAATGTATCAATTGTCTGCTTAACGACATTAGCTACAACAGCTTCATTATCAGCAGAGGCATTAACATCTGCCTGAATTGTAAGAACCTTGATATTGTAAAGCTTTTCTAATTCTTCTTTAGCGGCGGCAAGCTTGCTTTCATTACGTCCTGTAATGACAATATTAGCACCCTCCTTAGCATAAGCTGTAGCAATTCCATATCCGATAGAACCACATCTTCCGTCACTTAATACGGCACGGCCAGCCCCTGTTATAATGGCGGTTTTACCTGTTAAAAATCCCATAAATCTAATCTCCCTGTCTGTGATATTTACGATAATCAGGAATAAGTTAAAGCACACAATGTACTTTCGATAAATTCCAGTCGTGGATTTATAATAACATAGTCAGACTAAACAAACAATATAATTATGCGAAAATTATTATCAAAAAGAAGAAAAATACTAAAAACTATTTAAAATAACAGAAATGTTAAAAAAATATCAAAATTATATCACAAAATACTGTTAATTGATAATTTGTTAACAAAAAGTAGTTCAGCACAAAACAATGTGCAAGATACAGTAATTAGCAGAGCTGATAGAGGAGTTACCTGATATTAATAATGTGTATACATAAAAATTAATGTTGAATTAATAAAGAGGATATTAAAGAAGTCAAGAATTGAATAATATAATTAAATGGCAGAATAATGAGGTAAAATAATTAATTGGTTTACTGAACACCGGATAATATTATGTGATTCATTAGATTTATGGAAAAGAGGATAATTTTAACAAAGATGGTGAATTCTTTTTGTTTTTGACACTTATATCATATTAATGTAGAATAAAATGGTTTATTATGATAATATCTTGTATACACTATTGTTGTATAATATTCCACGGAAGCTTCATACTGGTGCGCATAGGGTATGAATGATTATGGACAGAGGATATGCGCAGAAATGAGGATTATTATGTCAGATATAAAAGGAAGAATTCATTCAGTAGAAAGTTTTGGTTCAGTTGACGGACCTGGTGTAAGATATATAGTATTTCTTCAGGGATGTCATATGAGATGTAAATATTGCCATAATCCAGAGACCTGGAAGTTAGAGGATGGCGAACTCCAGACACCGCAGGAAGTATTTGATAAGGCTTACAGATACCATAATTACTGGAAAGATAATGGAGGCATAACTGTGAGTGGTGGAGAAGCACTTCTTCAGATTGAATTTGTTACAGAGCTTTTTAAGATAGCCAAGAAAGAAGGAGTTCATACAACTCTTGATACATCAGGCAATCCATTTACATTTGAAGAACCATTTATAAGCAAGTTCAATGAGCTTATGGCAGTTACAGACCTTTTTATGCTCGATATTAAGCATATTGACGATGAAAAGCATAAGAAACTTACAGGCTGGACTAACAAGAATATATTAGATATGGCGAAATATCTTTCGGATAATAACAAGGATATGTGGATACGTCACGTACTTGTGCCAAAGGTTACAGATGATAAGGAAGATTTACAGGCACTTTCAGATTTCGTTAAGTCATTAAAGACAGTTAAGAGATTTGAAATTCTTCCATATCACACACTTGGTGTATTTAAGTGGCACGATCTTGGTGTGAAATATGAGCTTGAAGATATTATGCCTCCAACTAAGGAAGAAATACAGAGAGCTGACGATATACTTCATACAGGTGATTACAAGGGATATCTTGAAAAATGAGGAAAATACCGTGAACAAAGAGGAACTTAACAATTTATTGGAAAATGTTGCCTCTGGTGCTATTTCTCCGAAAGAGGCGGCAGATAGTATTAAATTAGAATCATTTAAGGATTTAGGCTTTGCCAAGGTTGATACCAACAGGGAATTAAGACAGGGAATGTCGGAAGTTATATATGGCAAAAGCAAGACTAAAGAGCAGATTGCCGGTATAGTTGGTGCAATGCTTGAAGAAAAAGAAAAGACAATCCTTATAACCAGAATGAGCAGGGAAGCCGCTGATTATGTGGCACAGCAATATAACCTGAATTATGATGAATTATCGCAGATTGGAATAATTGGCGATATGCCAGAAAAGAATGGCAAGGGCAGGATTGTTGTAGCAACAGGCGGAACAAGTGATATACCAGTTGCCGAGGAAGCAGCCAGGACAGCAGAAGTATATGGCAATGAAGTTGTAAGGCTGTATGATGTTGGCGTTGCAGGAATGCACAGGCTTATGAACCATATTGATGCTATAATGAATGCAAGAGTTATAATTGCAATTGCTGGTATGGAAGGTGCACTTGCAAGTGTCGTAGGAGGTATGGCTGACTGCCCTGTTATAGCTGTTCCAACAAGTGTTGGTTATGGAGCTAATTTTGGCGGTTTGTCAGCACTGCTTTCAATGCTTAATTCCTGTGCAAGCGGTGTAAGCGTTGTTAATATTGACAATGGCTTTGGTGCGGGATATCTGGCGAGTATGATAAATCATATGTGATGTGGATTATACAATGTAGATTATATGTGATGGCAAGTGGTATCGGTCGGTGCCGGTGTGATTGCAGGTAGTATTATATATTATTTTTGTAATTAATTATAATGCATATCATATAGTGAAACCGAGTTATATATTATATATAAGACATAATAACCCCCAAGCAGATTATGAAAATGTTTATTCATAATTTACTTGGGGGTTGTTTTGATGAAAATATTAATATTTAAGCTTCAGAGTTTCTTCTGCTTTATTAAATATAAGATCGATGATCTCCGGGTCAACATCATCAGACTGATACTGAGAATAAATAGCTTCTATATTTTCTTTGTAAATGTTCTGGGTAATATTAAATAGATTTCTTACATCATCATTATAAAATGTATATTTGTCGGAATCAAGTATCTGAATAAGATCTGGGAATTAAAACAATCATAAGTGTTCATACTAATTCAATTAAATAGTATAATTCCACATAAAATCCTAATAATAAATCTTATATATGTACAATCTGCACAAAAAAGAATATGAATGTTTGTGAATGATAATAATTGATTATGAATGAATATGGAGTTATTATAATGATAACAAAAGGAACGTGACCAGAAGGGAGGGATATAAAGTGATATATACCGTAACATTTAATCCATCACTTGATTATATTGTATCTGTTAAAGATTTCAGACCAGGTATGACTAACAGGACGAGCAGTGAGTTAATGCTTGCCGGAGGTAAAGGAATTAATGTATCTATAGTTCTTGGCAATCTTGGAATAAAGAGTACAGCGTTAGGTTTTATTGCTGGATTTACTGGAGATGAGATTGTAAGAAGACTGCATAATGGTGGCATTAATTCAGAATTTATCAAAATTAATGACGGAATTTCAAGAATTAATATTAAGTTAAAGTCGATTGATGGAACGGAGATTAATGGACAAGGACCACATATAGATAGTTCTCATATTGAACAGCTTATGAACAGATTAAGAAGACTTGAAAGCGGTGATGTTCTTGTTCTTGCGGGTAGCATACCGGCAGGCATATCAGATAATATATATAAAGACATTATGGATATGTTAAAGGACAAAGGTGTTCAGATTGTGGTTGATGCAACAAGCAGGCTGTTGACTAATGTATTGGAATATAATCCATTTTTTATAAAGCCTAACCAGCACGAGCTTGGAGATATATTTAATGTGACACTTAATACACAGGAAGAAGTTATTCCGTATGCTTTGGAATTAAAGAAAATGGGTGCTGTTAATGTATGTGTATCAATGGGTGGAAAAGGTGCAATACTTGTAGCAGATGATGGCAATGTGTATAAAGCAAAGGCTCCGGACGGGATACTTAAGAATTCAGTGGGGGCAGGAGATTCACTTGTAGCGGGCTTCCTTTCAGGCTGGATTGAAAAGAAAGATTATGAGTATGCGTTCAGGAAAGGTGTTGCAACAGGAAGTGCCAGTGCATTTTCGGAAAGATTGGCAACTAACGGAGAAGTTAATGATCTTATAGGTAAAGTTACTATAATCAGATAATTATTACAGAGTGTTTAAACTTATTATAAATATGGAGGTATGTATATGAGGATTACCGATTTATTAAGTGCTTCAAGTATAGATCTTAATGCAAAGCCTTTAAATAAAAAAGAGGCAATAGAGCAGGCTGTGAAGCTTATGGCGGCCAGCGGTAATATTACAGATATTGAAGCGTATACGAAGCAGGTTATTGCAAGAGAAGAAGAAAGCACAACTGGTGTTGGAGAGGGAATTGCCATACCACACGGCAAATGCAGTGCGGTAAGCAGACCGGGACTTGCAGCTATGATTATAAGGGATGGAGTTGATTATGATTCATTAGATGGTGAACCTGTTAATGTATTGTTTCTTATAGCAGCTCCGGATAGTGAGGATAATGTTCATCTAGATGTATTAAGCAAGCTTTCGGTGCTTCTTATGGATGAAGAATTTATCAGAAAGTTAAAAGCAGCTAAGGATATTGGGGAATTTCTTGAAGTTATCGATAATGCAGACAGTGAAAGCAAGAGCATTGATGAAAGATTGCAGGATACAGGCACATATAATGCTGGCAATAGTGATACGAATCCGGCTGACAGGTATATAGTGGCTGTAACTTCGTGTCCTACAGGTATTGCACATACGTATATGGCAGCTGAGGGTCTGGAAAAAGCAGCTAAAAAGGCAGGCTGTACAATTAAGATAGAGACAAGAGGTTCAGCAGGTGCTAAAAATGTGCTTACAGATGAAGATATAGAAAAAGCGGAATGTATAATAGTTGCGGCAGATGCCAAAGTGCCAATGGCAAGGTTTGAAGGACATAAGGTTATAGAATGTCAGGTATCAGACGGAATTAATAAAGCTGATGAATTAATAAGTCAGGCACTTAGCGGTGATGTTCCCGAATATCAGGTACAGGGGATGGGCAGATCTTCTGATGATAGTCAGGCAGCTGCGGTTAAGAAGAATAAATCAGGCGGAGTTGGACATCAGATATATACACAGCTTATGAATGGTGTTTCGCATATGCTTCCATTTGTAGTTGGCGGTGGTATTCTGATTGCCATAGCATTTCTTATTGATGGAATTAATGTTGATATGAACAGTCTTTCTGAAGCGGAAAGAGCTAATTTTGGTACTATAACACCAGTTGCAGCTTTGTTTAAGAATATAGGTGGAGCAGCATTTGGATTTATGCTTCCTGTGCTTGCAGGATATATTGCAATGGCGATAGGTGACAGACCGGCACTGGCACTGGGTTTTGTCGGAGGATATATTGCAGCTAATGGAAAGTCTGGATTTTTAGGTGCTTTAGTTGCAGGCTTTGCGGCTGGATACATTATTTTAGGTTTAAGAAAATTGTGTGACAAGCTTCCAGAAGCACTTGAAAAGATTGCACCTGTGCTTATATATCCGGTTGTGGGAATTCTTGTTATAGGACTTGGAATGAACTATGTAATAGAGCCTGTTATGGGGGCGATTAATACAGGGCTTAATTCATTCCTTGTTGGAATGGGAAGTTCAAGCCGTATAATTCTTGGATTTGTGCTTGCAGCAATGATGGCAATTGATATGGGTGGCCCATTTAATAAAGCAGCATATGTATTTGGAACAGCTTCAATTGCATATGGTAATTACGATATTATGGCAGCAGTTATGATTGGTGGTATGGTTCCACCTTGTGCTATTGCACTTGCTACAATGTTATTTAAGAATAAGTTCACTAAGGAAGAAAGAGAGGCAGGACCAACCAACTTTATTATGGGACTTGCATTTATAACAGAAGGTGCCATTCCATATGCGGCGGCAGATCCGCTTCACGTTATACCAGCATGCCTTATTGGTTCTGGAATAGCAGGAGCAATAAGTATGTTATTTAAGTGCACGTTAATGGCTCCACACGGTGGAATATTCGTGTTCCCGGTTGTCGGCAACCCATTATATTATCTTTTAGCATTAGTTGTTGGAACAATCGTTTCTTGTTTCCTTCTTGGAGTATTAAAGAAGAAGGTTAATGAATAGATTTATTAATAAAATATAATTTTAAAATAAAGTATATGACTGTAGCCTGGCGTATCTGGTATGGTCCTGTTAAAAACACAATATATAAATATAAAAAACACAAAATATACCAAAACGAAACGTTTAAAATAAAAGATACGCAGAAAAGAGGTTTATTATGAAAGAATTTAATTATACAATTACAGACAAAGAAGGAATCCATATGAGACCAGCAGGTGAACTTGTAAAAGCAGCTAAGCAGTTTGAGAGTAGTATATTAATTAAGAAAGACGGAAAGACTGCTGACTGCAAGAAGGTATTTACAATAATGTCATTAGCAGTAAAATGTGGACAGGAAGTAACAGTAAATGTAGAAGGTACAGACGAAGAACAGGCAGCTGCAAAGATTGAAGAATTTATGAAAGCTAATATGTAAATTAAAGTGCCAGGGTTAAAGTATATAAATTAAAATACCTAATTAAAGGGCTGAAATTAAAGAAAGGAGGGGCTGTTATGTATGAATATAAAGGAAAAAGCGTGTTTGGCGGGATAGCCATAGGCAGAATTAAAGTGTACAGTAAAGAACAACAGCAGGTTAAGCGGATGCATATTGATGATTGTGAGAGCGAGAAGCAAAGATATATTAATGCCGTTGATAAAGCAGTTGAACAGTTAGGTATGCTTTATGATAAGGCTTTAAAGGAAGTCGGTGAAGCCAATGCGGCAATATTTGAAATGCACCAGATAATGCTTGAAGATGACGATTATAAAGAGTCGGTTCTTAATATAATTGATAATCAGAATGTTAATGCTGAATATGCAGTTGCACAGACCTCGGATAACTTTTCATCAATGTTTGCGGCTATGGACGATGAATATATGAGAGGCAGGGCTTTAGATGTAAGAGATATTTCTGAAAGACTTATAACTATTCTTAGTGGTGGTAAAAGCAGTACAATAGAATCTGATGAGCCATCAATAATCATTGCAGAAGATTTGGCACCATCGGAAACTGTACAGATGGATAAAGAAAAGATATTATCATTTGTAAGTGTTAAGGGTTCGGTTAATTCACATACAGCTATACTTGCAAGGACAATGGGGATACCAGCCCTTATAGGAACAAAAGGTGTTCTTGATGAAGATATAGACGGCTTAACAGGCATTGTTGACGGCTTTAATGGAGTTGTGTATATCAATCCTGATAGCGAGACACTTGACCGCTACAAGAAAGAACAGGCGAAGTATATAGAACAGAAGGAACTTTTAAACAGACTTAAGGGAAAAGAAGATGTAACGCTTGATGGAACAAAGATAAAGTTGTATGCTAATATTGGTAATGTTAAGGATATAGCGTTAGTTCTTGCTAATGATGCGGCAGGAATAGGATTGTTCAGGAGTGAATTCATCTATCTTGAGAGAACTGATTTTCCGACAGAAGAGGAACAGTTTAATATATATAAGACTGTTGCGGAAAATATGGCTGGAAAGCCGGCTATAATAAGAACACTTGATATAGGTGCAGACAAGCAGTGTGACTATTTTAATCTTGATAAAGAGGACAATCCGGCATTAGGTGTGAGAGCTATCAGAATATGCCTTACAAGAACGGATATATTTAAGACACAGTTAAGAGCTTTATACAGGGCGAGTGCATATGGCAATATTCATATTATGTATCCGATGATTGCTAATATGTGGGAGATAGACCGCATAAAAGAGATTGAAAATGAGGTGAAGGCTGAGCTTGCGGCTCAGGAGATTAAGATAGGAAGCCCAAAGACAGGAATAATGATAGAGACACCGGCGGCTGCAATGATTAGCGATGAGCTTGCAAAAAAGGTTGATTTCTTTAGTATTGGAACTAATGATTTGACACAGTACACATTGGCTGTTGACAGGCAGAATCCTAAGCTGGATACATTTTTTGATGCACATCACCCAGCAGTGCTAAAGATGATTAAAATGGTTGTCGATAATGCACATAGAGCCGGGATATGGGCAGGAATATGTGGAGAGCTTGGAGCTGATACAAGCCTTACACAGAAGTTTCTTGAAATGGGTGTTGATGAATTGTCGGTTTCGCCGGGGAGAATTCTTCCAATCAGAAAGATTATCCGTGACACTGATGTATCTGAATTATAATTGGTATATTGGAAAAGGTGATTGTTATGCTTGCAGAGAAAAGACACGAATATATACTTCAGGAGTTGAAACGCAAGGGAAGTATAACTGTCAATGAGATTAAAGAAGAACTTGGAATTTCAGAATCTACAATTAGAAGAGATTTGAATTTGCTTGATGAAGAAGGCAAGCTTGTCAAGGTATTTGGAGGTGCAGTATCAGCAGGTTTTGAAGTTTCAGGCAGTGAACCAAGCGTTACGCAGAAGCGTGAAATAAATATTAATGGCAAGAAGCTTATTGCAAAATATGCGGCAGGACTTATAGAACCTGATGATTTTGTATATATGGATGCAGGCACTACAACAGGCTGTATGATTGATTATATAACAGAAAAGCGGGCGGTATATGTGACTAATGCTGTTACACACGCAAGAAATCTTGCGGCGTTAGGTTTCAGGGTTATACTTATAGGTGGTGAGCTTAAGGGTTCAACAGAAGCAGTAGTAGGTGCTAATGCTATTGAAATGTTAAGAAATTATAATTTCAACAAAGGATTTTTTGGTACAAATGGCATAAGTATTAAATGTGGATTTACGACGCCTGATATTAATGAGGCAGAAGTTAAGAAAATGGCGATGTGCCATTGCAATCACAAAATAATTCTTGCAGACAGCACCAAATTCGATAATGTAAGTTCAGTGACATTTGCAAGGATTGATACAGCTAAGATAATAACTGATGAAGAAGTTCCTGCTGGTTATAGGGATTATAATATTTATAAGGTGAATGGATGATGTTATAATTAAAAAATGAACAATATTAAAAGGGACTTTTTAAGTCCCTTTTTTAGTAAGTTATTTCTGTCTGTTGCTAAGCTGTTCAGATATAGCCTGTTTAATGGCATTGAAAGACTCTTTGCTTATATCGTGTTCGATACGGCACGCATCCTCCTCGGCAGTCTGCTTATTGACACCAAGCTGTATTAACCAAGAAGAAAGTATCTGATGTCTTTCATAAATCATCTCGGCAATTTCCCTGCCAGAGTCTGTAAGGTATATATAACCTTCTTTAGTTACGCGTATATGTTCTGATTCACGAAGATTCTTCATAGCAATGCTGACGCTTGACTTCTTATAGCCCATTTCGTTGGCAATATCAATTGAACGCACAACAGGCAGTTTCTTGCTAAGCATAAGTATTGTTTCTAAATAATCTTCAGCTGATTCGTGGATGACCATAATTATTCCCCCTGACTAACATTTATGTGAATTAATAAATAATTGTAGATTATAAAGCAATTAATAAATAATTAATGTAAATATAATACTAATAAGTGTAATAAGTATAACATAAACCTGGCAAATAATCAAACTTATAGTTAGTGCGAATTATCTATGCCTTTCAAAGCTGTATAAATATGTGCTATAATAAAGCTGTACATAGTGGGAGATTTGAAAAAAGCTAGAGCTGCCCTTACAAGGCACCAGATTGATATGCGTAAAATGTACGCAGAAAAGAGGATTATTATGAATATTAATATAGATAAATTACACTGCCTTATAGATTTACACGTTCACCTTGATGGTTCAGTCAGTATTCCAATGGCTAAGAGGCTGGCTCTTATTAATGGTATTGAACTTAATGAAAGTGAAGAAGACCTGAAAGAAAGATTACAGGTGTCCAAAGACTGCAGGGATTTGAATGAATATCTGGAAAAATTTGAATTTCCACTGACACTTTTGCAGAAAGCTGAAGCTATTACTGAATGTGTGAGAATGTTAATAGCTGGGCAGGATAGTCAGGGGATAATGTACAGTGAGATAAGATTTGCACCACAGCTTCATATGCAGAAGGGGTTGACACAGGAAGAGGTTGTGCAGGCGGCAATAAAAGGACTCGGTAATTCAGATTATCACAAGCTTATATTATGCTGTATGAGGGGAAGTGATAATGAGGAGCTTAATAAAGAAACGATAAGGATTGCCCATAGATATCTTGGACGTGGAGTTGTGGCACTAGATCTTGCCGGTGCAGAAAAATTATATCCAACAAAGCAGTTTGTTGGAATATTTAAAGAAGCTTTGGCATATAATATTCCGTTTACAATACACGCAGGTGAAGCAGATGGAGAAGAAAGCATAAAGACGGCAATATATATGGGAGCTGAAAGAATAGGACACGGAATAAGGGCAGCCTGGTCAGAGGATATGATTAAGGAGCTGGCAGATAAGAATATTCCGTTAGAATTGTGTCCTACAAGTAACCTTAATACGAAAGTTGTTGATAATATTGCTGATTATCCAATTATGAAACTTATTAATAATGGTGTTAAAGTTACCATAAATACGGACAATATGATGGTTTCAGGCACAAGTATTAAAAATGAACTTAAATTACTTGTGCAAACATTTCCTATAAATGGTATAATATTAAAGAATTTGCTTATTAATTCAGCTGAAGCTGCATTTGCCAAGGATAGCATTAAAGAACAGCTTAAAAGAAAGATATATGAAGAATTGGATGGGGTTACTTATGAATGAAGTTAATGAGTTATTTACAAAGGAGAATGTTGAACAGATAGTTGTTCCACAGGTTGTAAAAGATGATTTATTAAGCATTATAGAGGAAAAGCTAAAAAGAGCAGGATTTTACTACAGAATTGCATACAGGGTCAAGGCAGTTGATTCTATGGTGAATAAGCTTATATTTAAAGATTACAGACGTCCGGGTACGGAGAATGAAGATAAGAAAATGCAGGATCTTGTAGGAATAAGAATAATCCTATATTTTGTTGATGATGTAGATATATGCAGAAAGCTTTTAGATACATTATTTATATCTCCAGGAATGTGGGAGACTACGGAGAATAATGAATATGAATTCAAGGCTATGAAGGTCAATGGAATATTCAAGCTTCCAGCATATCTTAGCAAGACAATTGTCAATCCATATCTGTCAGATTATGTTGACGATACATTTGAGGTTCAGGTAAGGACGAACTCATTTGAGGGCTGGCACGAGATTGAGCACGATATGAGATATAAAGGCTCGGCGTTTGGAATAGGTAACGAAGCACTGGCAAGAAAGATGAACAGTATTCTTGCTACATTTGAACTGTGTGATGATTCGATAGCAGGGCTGCTTGAAGATTTAGGACACCAGCATTACAAAGACAAGAAATGGAATGATATGTTAAGGTGTCACTACAGGTTAAAGTTTGAGAATGAACCACTGCATCCATACATAGAGGAGCTGTTTGACTCAGACACAGAGCTTGCAAAGATATTTTATAAGGCACCAAGACAAGGGGCTATTGAACAGTTATGGCTTGATACTTCAGAGAATGGAATAGAGCTTACACTTAATAATATAGTAAAGATTGTCAATCAGATAGGCCCTGATGATGAAAGGCTTAACGAGGCATTTAGAAAGATAGAGCAGGAGCATAAGAATAAACAGGAATTCGAGGCTGGCGGTAAAAGACGCCGCTTTGAGCCGTTTAAACCGCTTGGCAATTATAAGGTATTCCAGTCACATTCCTGCATTGATCTTACTAATCTTTCTATGGAGGACGCATTTAAAAAGGCAGTTAATTACATATATTCGTGGGTACATTCAAGATTTAATGAAGTATTTGATGATATGCCGGGCAGTGTGGATACATATGATAATGAAAGACCGGGGTATAAGGTATCGCTTGAATATGATAATGAGAATTTATATTTCAAGGAGATTACAACGCATCTTGATTCTAAGGTCGCTAACAGACTGTGGATATCGATTGCTACTATTAAGAAAGATGGTGACAGGCTTTTATTTGATGTAAGTAATGAATATGCTGAGCCAGCAGATAAGTACAGAGATAATGAAAATGTATTGTTCAGCCGTCCTAACTTCTATGGAGAGATAGCAGATAATATTGGAATCTGTGATGTGGAGAGGTTAAGACAGAATGTAAGGGGTATTGATAATGAAGAAGAATACAATACATTAAAGGATCTTATTAAAGATGATAATAGGCAGTTCCCTGTAGTTGTATTTGTGGCATCAGATGATTATTGGATAGAAAAGTTTGATGTGGACTATTTTGCATATCTTGTGGGGTATTATGCACATATTAAGAGGATTACAACAGATGAACTTTCTGAGCAGTTTGCTAAAGATTATGATTTGGACGAAGACGAGTTTAGGGATTCAATCACTGTATTTTATCCAGGCAGAGAACCTAACACAAGTTATAAGTCGCATATCTTAAATACTACATTTGAGGTTATAAAGATAGAGAAAAGAAAATACTGGAATGAGAATGGGTGTAGGGCGTTCAGGCGACAACTTGTTTCAGATATAAGAGAGAATAATGTCATTATGTAGATAACAGAGGGGTAGAAAGTTATGAGTAGAGGGAATAATAAAAGCAGTATTGCCGCAGAAGGAACACAATGGTATGGAAATATTGTATCAAGCACGCTTCAGGCATATTACGAGGTGTACTATGTCAATCTTTCTGATAATACCTGCAAAAGAATATATCCGTGGTATATCGAGGATAATGAGTTTATAGATTATACTAACGAGGTCAACCGTAGAATATCAGGTAATATCATATGTAATAATTCGGAGGAAGATGTGTCAACGCTTCTTGCAGTTGATAATCTTAAATGTGAATTAAAACATAAAGATAAGACAGAGTACAGATACAAAAGACAGGTAACCAATGGAGTATTCAGGTGGTGTCTTGTAAGTGTTGTCGTTGAGAAGCGAAAAAATGGTGAGCCTGTAAGTGTTATTCTTATGATAAGGGACATAGAAGATGTTATAAAGAAAGAGATTGAACAGCAGCTTCTTATAGAAGAAGCACTTGCACAGGCTGAAAGTGCTAGCAGGGCAAAGGGAAAGTTCCTTTCTGATATGTCGCACGAAATCAGGACACCTATGAATGTGATTCTTGGATATGCCTCAATTGCACAGAATAATATGGATAATCGGGATCAGGATAAGGTTAAGGATTGCCTTGAAAAGATTAAAGAAGCTGGAAATCATCTGATTGGTATTATTAATGATGTGCTTGAGGTGTCAAGGATAGAGCAGGGAAAGATTAATATAGAAAATGAAGAAAGCGACATTTATGAGCTTATGACAGATTTCTATAATCTTGTAGAAATTCAGGCGGCAGTAAAGAAACAAAAGATGACAATTAATCTAGAGGGTATAACTGATAAATATGTGTATATGGATTGGACGAGAATAAGCCAGGTGCTTATTAATCTTATTAACAATGCAATCAAATATACGCCGGTTGGCGGACATATAGATGTTATTGTGAAAGAAGACTGTAATAATAATATAGGGGATAATATACATAATTATATTATTATAGTGAAGGATAATGGCAGGGGAATAGATGAAAAGGATATGCCATCATTATTTGATTTGTATACAAGGGGAGCATACGATAATGATATATCAGTAGAGGGAACAGGGCTTGGACTGTCTATATCCAAGCAGATAATTGAACTTATGAATGGAACAATAGATGTTGACAGTAAGTTAGGCGAAGGTACAACATTTACAGTAAAGTTACCGCTTCAATATGTCGTCAGGACACAGGCTGATAAAAATGTGACTGACAACGGGAAAGATAATAATATAATAAAGAATGATCAGAGCCTGTCAGATATAAAGGTAATGGTTGTTGATGATAATCAGTATAACAGGGAAATTGCCTGCGAGCTTTTACGGGAAAATGGTGCTCATATAATTGAGTGTGCCAGTGGAAGTGAAGCTGTAGATTATATAAAATATAGAAATGGTATTGTAGATATTATTCTTATGGACGTGTGTATGCCAGATATGGATGGTTTTGAGGCTACACGTTTAATAAGACAGTTAGAAAAAGACAGATGGCAGGATATTCCGATTGTAGCAATGACAGCTAATGCATTTGATGAGGACAGGAAGAAGGCACTGGAGCACGGAATGAATGGACATATAGCCAAACCATTCGATATAGATACATTTGCAGAAACAGTATTAGAATATGTAAAATATTAAGTTGACATAAGTGCATAAGTAGGGTACGATTTAGTGTATTAAAGTAATAAAATATTCACGTATTAGAGAAGTGAATTGCAAGAACAGAATGGAGATTAATATGAGGAACTGTACCAACACGCGATTATTAAGGAAAATGCTTATTGTACTTTTATTATGCTCTTTTATAGCAGGTACATTTACTGCCTGTTCAGATAAGAAGCAGTCAGACGGCAAGACAACATTTACAGTGGGTTTTGATGCGGAATTTCCACCTTATGGTTACAAAGATGAGAGTGGAGAATATGTTGGATTTGACTTATCTTTAGCAGAAGAAGTATGCAGACGTAATGGCTGGGAACTTGTCAAACAGCCAATCGACTGGGATTCTAAAGATATGGAACTTTCATCTGGAAGCATAGATTGTATATGGAATGGATTTACTATGGACGGAAGGGAGTCCGATTATACATGGACAACTCCATATATTGATAATTCACAGGTTGTAATAGTAAAGTCAGATTCAAGCATTAATTCATTATCAGACTTAGCAGGAAAGGTTGTTGTTGTGCAGTCAGACTCATCTGCACTTGCGGCATTTACCGGTGAAGATGCAGAACCGGAAAATGTTGCACTTGCTAAAAGCTTTGCCTCATTACAGCAGGTTGGTGATTATAATGGTGCATTTATGAATCTTGAGGCTGGTTCAGTTGATGCGATATGTATGGATATGGGTGTTGCCAATTATGAACTTAATGCAAGAGGCGGCAGATTCAGAATGTTGTCACAGCATGTATCTAATGAACAGTATGGAATAGGCTTTAAACTTGGCAATACAGAATTAAGAGATAAAGTACAATCAACACTTCTTGATATGCTTGATGATGGAACATTTCTTTCGATAGCTGAAGAATGGGGACTTGAGGAAAGCATATGCTTAAGTGCTGATAATGTTGTAAATGATAGTGATTTAGCTGTTGATAAAGGTAATTTCTTTGTTGAACTTGGAAGCGTTGTATCCAAGCTTGCAGAAGGTATGCTTGCATCACTTGCAATATTTGTACTTACACTTGTATTCTCACTTCCACTAGGACTTTTACTTATGTTTGTAAGATTGTCAAAGGTAAATGTAATAAGATGGATTGCAAAGATATACATATCAATAATGAGAGGAACACCCCTTATGTTACAGCTTTTAGTTGTGTTCTTTGGTCCATATTATGTATTTGGAATTTCGCTTTCTTACAGTTATAGATTTTATGCGGTAATTATAGGATTTGCACTTAATTATGCGGCATATTTTGCAGAGATATTCAGATCGGGAATTCAGGCGATACCAGCAGGACAGAGTGAAGCTGCAACAGTTCTTGGTTACACAAGGGCACAGACATTTGTAAGAATTATACTTCCACAGATGACAAGAATTGTGCTTCCACCAGTTACTAATGAAGTAATAACTCTTGTAAAAGATACATCTTTAGCATTTGCACTTGCGTATACAGAAATGTTCACGCTCGCTAAGCAGATTGCGGCGGCAAGTGCAAGCATAATGCCATTATTTATTGCAGGAGCATTTTATTATATATTCAACTTTATAGTTGCCTGGATAATGGAATATATAGAAAAGAAAATGCGTTATTAAACAGATGGAGGCAGTATGAGCAGTACAAGTTTACTTGAAATGAAACATGTAAAAAAGACATTTGGAAGTCTTGAAGTGTTAAAGGATATATCAATAGAAGTTAATGAGGGAGAGGTTGTTGCAATAATCGGACCATCAGGTTCTGGTAAATCAACATTTTTAAGATGTGCAACTCTCCTAGAGAATATGGATGAGGGAACATTGTCATATTGTGGTGAGAGTGCAACGCTTAATGAGTCAGGTGCAGCACAGTACGTAGACAAGAAGAAGTTACACAGCATAAGAAATAATTTTGGACTTGTATTCCAGAATTTCAACCTTTTCCCACATTTTTCAGTGCTTAAAAATGTAATTGATGCACCAATTAATGTGCAGAAACGTGATAAAGCTGAGGTGACTGCCGAGGCACGCGAGCTTTTAAAGAAGGTTGGACTTGAGAATAAAGAAGACAGCTACCCAGGCCAGTTATCAGGCGGACAACAGCAGAGAGTTGCTATTGCGAGGGCACTTGCTATGAATCCAAAGATGCTGTTCTTTGATGAGCCAACATCTGCACTTGACCCAGAGATAACAGCAGGAATTCTTAAGCTTTTAAGAGAACTTGCCAATGAAAAGATGACAATGGTTATAGTTACACACGAGATAGATTTTGCCAGAAATGTAGCTGACAGAGTTATATTTATGGATGGTGGCGTAATAGTCGAAGAGGGTAAGCCGCAAGACGTTATAGATAACCCTAAGAGTGAAAGAACTAAAGCCTTCCTTCAGAAAATGGCATAAAAGGAATGGTATAAAAAGAATAGCATAATATGGAGATTAAGGTATGACATTAAACCAGTTAAAATATGCGATAATTGTTGCAGAGTCAGAGTCTTTTAATGAAGCAGCCAAGAAGCTTTTTATATCACAGCCAAGTCTTTCAACTTCAATACATTCCTTAGAGGAGGAGATTGGAGTACAGATATTCAGACGTTCACAGAATGGTATTGCAGTAACACCTGAGGGCAAGGAATTTATCGGTTATGCAAGACAGGTTATGGAGCAGTATGAGCTTTTAGATGCAAGATACATTACTAAATCAGAAGTCAAGAAAAGATTCAGTGTGTCAATGCAGCATTATTCTTTTGCGGTTAATGCTTTTGTGCATATGGTTAAGCAGTATGGTATGGACGAATATGAGTTTGCTGTACACGAAACCAAGACACACGAGGTTATAGAAGATGTGAAGAATGGCAAAAGTGAAATTGGCATACTGTACATTAACAGCTTTAATAAAAATGTGCTTGAGAAAATCTTCAATGATAATTATCTTGAGTTCCATAAATTGTTAGAATGTGAAATATATGTATATATGTACAAGGGACATCAGCTTGCTGGAAAAAAGCTTATTAAGCTTGAAGAGTTAAAAGATTATCCGTGTCTTTCATTTGACCAGGGGGATTATAATTCATTTTATTATGCAGAAGAAGTATTAAGCACATATGAATATAAGCAGCTTATTAAGGCTAATGACAGGGCAACTATGCTTAATCTTATGGTTGGACTTAATGGATATACGCTGTGTTCAGGAATTATATGTGAGGAGCTTAATGGTGATGAATATTGTGCAGTAAAGCTTGATGCTAAGGAAGTTATGGATATTGGTTATATTTCAAGAAAAGGAATTGCGTTAAGTACGATAGGGCAGCAGTATCTTGAAGAAATATCCAAGTATAAAGCGTTGTAAATATAGGGCTTCGTGAATGTAAGAACTGGTAATTATAAAGTTTATATAAGCTTTGTAATAGTTTGATTGACAGATGATATGTATATTTTATATAATAAAATATAAGAACGTATGGTTGGAAAGTGAGCGGGTTTTATATGAGAAAGATGAGTGAAGAACCTGTATGTACAGGTTTTACAGATATACATAATCATATTTTATTTGGAGTTGATGATGGTTCGCCGGATATAAAGACAAGTATGGAAATGTTGCAAATGGCGTATGAAGATGGTATAAGAGATGTCATATTGACACCACATTTTCATCCTAAGAGAGGTATGGCACATTACAGCAAGATAGTAGAGCATTATGAGATACTTGCTGACGAGGCGGCTAAGACATTTCCTGATATGGGAGTGTATCTTGGCAGGGAAGTGTATTTCAGGTCAGAGATATTAGACGATTTGGATAAGCTTGATGAAAAGACAATGTGCGGAACTGACACAATTCTTATAGAGTTCTCCTCAGGAGTTGAGCAGGACAAGGTAAGAGGAGCTGTACTTGATGTTATAATGGCTGGCTATCACCCAATTGTGGCACACGTTGAAAGATATGTGTGTACTGTTAAGGATTGGGACTATATATATGAGTTAAAGAGAATGGGTGCTGACATACAGATTAACGCAGACTCAGTTACCGGCGATAATGGCTGGGCAGTACAGAGATGTACTAAGGCACTTCTTAAAGACCATATTGTAGATTATATTGCATCTGATGCACACGATTTGAAGTCAAGAACACCTCAGTTATCAAAGTGCTATAAGTATGTTGTGAAAAAATATGGCGTGGAATATGCTGACAAGATAATGAAGGCAGATGTAACGAAGAAATTCGGTTGATATATATGATATATATTAATAAGTTATATAAAGATAATAAGATAGAAGTCTGGAATACGGCAATGTTATTAAATTAATGACACTGGCTGTAGTACAGGCTTCTTTTTAATTTAATTATTATGGATATATGGAAGGATAATACGGGGCATAATAAAAATTATAAGAATTTAAAAATTAGTGGTTGACAGATTACTAATCAGAGGATATAATGCAATCATAAAACACATTAAACATATAGGTTTATAGGAAAACGATAATAAAACATTTTCAGGAGGACTAATAATATGAGTAATTATGTAGAGAGTGCAGCAGAATTAGTAGGAAAGACACCATTACTTAAGCTTAATGGATATTCTAAGAAGGCAGGGGTTACAGAGGCTAACATATTTGGTAAGCTTGAATATCTCAACCCAGCAGGTTCTGTAAAGGACAGAATTGCATTAGCAATGATTAAGGATGCAGAAGATAAGGGCTTATTAAAGCCTGGTGCAACAATCATCGAGCCAACAAGTGGTAATACAGGTATTGGTATTGCCTCAGTTGCAGCAGCTAAGGGCTATAGAGCAATTCTTACACTTCCAGATACAATGTCAGTAGAAAGAAGGAATCTTTTAAAGGCTTATGGTGCTGAACTTGTTCTTACAGAAGGTGCTAAGGGTATGAAGGGTGCTATTGCAAAGGCAGAAGAACTTAACAAGGAAATCGAAGGCTCTATCATCTTAGGACAGTTTGATAATCCGGCTAACCCAGCAGCTCACAAGGCTACAACAGGTCCAGAAATCTGGGAACAGCTTGATGGTAAGGTAGATATATTCGTAGCTGGTGTTGGTACAGGAGGAACAGTTACAGGTGTTGGTGAATATCTTAAGTCACAGAATCCAGATGTTAAGATTGTAGCAGTTGAGCCAGCAACAAGTCCGGTTCTTTCAAAGGGAACAGCAGGTGCTCATAAGATTCAGGGTATCGGTGCAGGATTTGTTCCTGCAGTTCTTGATACAAAGATATATGACGAAATAATTGCAATTGATAATGATGATGCATTTGCAGAAGGCAGAGCATTCGCAGTAAGTGAAGGTGTACTTGTTGGTATTTCTTCAGGTGCAGCTTTAAAGGCAGCTACAATTCTTGCACAAAGACCAGAGAACAAGGGTAAGAATATCGTTGCATTACTCCCAGACTCAGGTGATAGATATTTATCAACAGCATTATTTGCTAATAACTAATCGCTTGTTGTGTGATGTGAATGACAGGACTAGTGGCTGGTATTCACATCATCATAATAATATACATTTCTCCTTATAAATTTTAATACCGGTGTCAGTTAATAGCTGGCACCGGTATTTTGCTGTATGTTTGTTGCGTAATATATGTTATAATTATAATGTGTGTTATAATACGCAAGTTAAAGACAGGCGAGTTTGACTGACTGATAATATATAAAAATAGTGTGCATTTATAATGTCGTAAGAACAGGGCAACTGACATTATAAGAGGAAGTGAGGTAAATATGGATACAAGGGATATGCAAGAAACGACAAGGCTAATTTTAGGATTAAGAGCAAAAGGAATGAGTGATACAGAAATAATAAACTTGATTTTGTTTATTGGAACTGGTGATGAGCAATACAAGATAGAAGAAAACTAATAAATCGGTTGGGGTTTGTAATATATGTTACAATATATAACATATGTTACAGCAGATAACAGCAACTAATAATCATCAGTCAGTCAAACTGTAAGTGTATGAACTGATTATGAATACAGGCGGCGGGATTTATATGAAGAACAATATATTTAACATAATTCAGATTGGGGATAAGAGCAACCGTATAAGCAGGGCTTTTGATATATTTATAACGATAACAATATTTTCTAATATTATAGTGACATTTTTGCAGACCTTTGATGAGCTTGCATTTATGGGTGGATTTTTTAAATGGGTTGAGTATATAACTTTATTTATATTCTGCGTGGAATATATTCTTAGGATATGGACGGCGGATCTGCTTTATCCTGAATGTAAAGGAGTAACTGCAAGGTTTAAGTTGGAAGAATTATGGCGATATGCATAGCCTATCTTGGAGTTGGTGCGGTGGCTATACCAACAGGTATTATTAGTGCAGGTTTTGTTGAATAGTATCAGAGAAAAAGCAGCATTTCTGATATTAAAAATGCAGATATAAAAGAGATAGCAGAGATAAAGATTGATAAGACACAGGCAGGAAAGACAGTAGAGGAGATTGAAGAAACAGATTTTGTGTCAATATATCTTATATTTAGAGATGATTTATCGATTCTTCCACAGAAGGATACTATGCTTAAGCTGAATGATATAATTATAATTCGCGATGGGAATTAGGAATATTTTCTAAACATATTGTTATGCGTGCCGATATATAAAATATGGATATCCACGGAGGGAATTATATATCCTGGTGCGATTGCACGGAAAGGAAGATAAAGTGAATATTTCTACACAATCTACTACTCTTCTTGATATGTTAAATAGTAGTAGTTCAACAGGCAAGTCAAAGAGTGCCGCAGATTCTTATATTGATGTTCTTATCCAGAATAACAACTTAAGATATCAGCAGAAGATGAAAGAAGTTCTTGGATATGATACATCAAGTTCTTCTAAGGATGCACAGTATGAGAAGGTTGCATCTTCAGCATCTAATCTTAACAGTGTAATAAGTTCATTATCTAACGAATCGCTCTGGAATGAAGATTCAAGTGATTATTCTAAAGATAAGGTATATGATACTGTTAATAATTTTGTAAGTGCTTATAATACACTTATTACTAACATTAATACAGTTGGAAGCACAATTGAGAATACTTACAAGACTAAGCTTGATAAGCTTGTAACAGACAATAAGGAGGCACTTGCGGCAGTAGGTATTACTGTTGATGATAATGGCAAGCTTTCAGTTGACACTGATAAGTTAAAGAGTGCAGATATGTCTGAATTAAAGAAGATGTTAGGAAGTGAGTCTGAATTAATGAAGGGAATTAAAGAACAATCAGGTTCAGTTAATAATATTGTATCAGAAGCATTAAGCATACAGAAAAGCCTGTCAGGTCTTTATAATTCTTCATCTTCAAGTGTTGATGTGTCAGATTTATTATATGGAACATCTTACGATTCGAAGGGGTAATATAAAGTTAATATTTTTGAGGTGAGTGTTGGAAATAGAGCAGCATAATCTCAGAATATGAATTAATTGAAATTAGAATACTATTCTTAATAAAGCAGGACTGCTATGTATATGTCACCTTACTGTTAAGTAGGGGGCATATATATGGCAGTCCTGCTGTTTTATGGTAAGCACTTACGTTTTATGACTATTGGTTTTATATTAATTATGTATTAATTATATAAATTTATGTCTGATTTAGTCAATTAATAGTATTACTATAACATTAATCAGCCACAGATGTATCATCTTTAGCTACAAAATATTTCTTATAAGCTACTATGAATAATACTATAGATAAAGCTGTTGCAATATAGTCAGTTATAGGCTGTGTCATAGCAAGGTTAACAGGCGTGTTGTTCACAATGCTTGTTGTAATCAGTATCGGAAAATAGATTATTCCCTGACGGCTTACTGAAAGTATAAGCGATGGTATCGCAGCACCCATTGACTGTATTGCATTGATGAATACGAATAGTATTCCAAGCACAGGCCCAGACATTATGTATATTCTTGAAAATGCAAATGCATATCCAAATGCTTCCTCATCATCAAGAAATGCTTTTGCAAGAGGAGCTGCACCAAGATAACATATGAGTGTCATTATAATACTTAAGCATATTGCAAAACATAAAGAGAATTTTAAAACTGAGCGGTAACGCTTGCTATTTCCAGCACCGAAACAGTAGCCGAGCAGAGGCTGGATACCAGTTCCAACACCAATAAGAAGCATAACTGCAATCATATTAACTTTCATAGCAACACCAAGACCGGCAAGTTGTAAATCACCATGTTTTGCCATAAATGAATTGATCATAATATTGGAGAAGCTCATAAGTATGTTGTTAAGTGAAGCTGGAATTCCGATTGAAAGCACACCGAGAGTAATTATCTTTTTAGCGGAATAATCTTTAGGTTTAATCGATAATATCGACCGCTTGGAAGTAAGGTGGATAATATAAAATACGGTTGAGAAAATGTTACCAAGAACTGTGGCAACAGCTGCACCTGCAACATACCATTTAAAACCAATAATCATAACAGGGTCAAGTACAATGTTAATCATATTACCGATAATCATTCCGGTCATAGCGACTGTAGCGTGACCTTCAGAACGAATGATATTACTAAAGGAATTGCTTACAATAAGAAATGGTATTCCAATGGCAACGATTGAAAGATATTGTGAAGCGTATCCTATTGTAGCATCACTTGCACCGATAAGACGGCATACGGGAACTGAAAATATTGTCATAATTATCATAGCAATAACGCCAATTGCTGCACCTGTCCAAAAACAGAATGCTGAAATATGTTTGGCCATATCACGTTTTCCTTCGCCAAGCATTCGGCTTATCATAGAAGTACCACCAATTCCAAATAACATACCGACAGCCATGAATATAATAAATGCTGGTGTAGCAATGGAAACAGCGGCAACCATAAGTGGGTCTTTAGTCTGACCAATAAAAAATGTATCCGCAAGATTGTATACAAGAACCATAAGCATACTTATTATAGATGGAATTACGTTAGTAAGTACGGCTTTAGGTACTGGAGCATCGCGGAAAATCTGTTGTGTTTTATCTTGCATAAGTAGGGTCCTTTCTTTACATAATATTTTTAAAAGGGGGATAAATAACAATGTTATAGACATGGACGATTGGGGTGGGCTGATATAAGCAACGAAGACCCGTTTGCACTGAGTGTCGCTCGCAGCGGTACTAAGCTGCCAGTTGGCACTGCCAGCTAAGGACCGGCGGCTCCCCATCGTCTTCTTATGCTTATATCAGCCCACACCAATCTGACAGTGGCACTTGGTTGCGATGGGGTAACCTTGGTGATATCATTAAAGGTAGCGGTGCGGTATTGTGAGATATGCACAGTTGTGGCGATGAGCTTTGTGGGTGGTGCTATATCGACCTTTATTATTTATAAAATGGTATTTATCGACCTTTTTGGTGGGTGATTTTTGGGTTAAATCGGTCTGGAGGACTGATTTAATTGGGGGTTTTTAATAGATTTGATATAACTTATGTACCTTTATTATGATATACCTAAATATAGTTGTAGTCAAGAGCAGCGTTGTGAGTGGAGAGGAAAGATACGGGGGATATGTTAGGAAAGGGATTGTGACTATGGAATTAGAAGTTGATGAAATGTTAGTGGAGCTTAGGCAAAATGCGGAGTACACAGATAATTACGATATAGCTAGTGACAACCATTTAGTATAGATAGGTATGTCTAAAATCGAAAGCAGTAACAGAAACTACTGTCGAAAATATATAGTGAAAATAACAGATATGTGCTATCATTTAAACATATAAAACTGACACAAATTTATAGAACACCAGTTGTGTGAGGGCTTAATATTGCAAGCTGGGTACTTTTGAAACCGCCGGCACTTAGCGGCTGTATTTTAGCCGCTTATGTGTCCGTTACGGTTTCAAGTAGCGAAAGCGTGTCCAGCGGTAATATTAAGCCCTCACACAATGTCCGTGCGACAAAATCTATGAAAGTCCACAGCGAAACTATGAAGATAAGCAATAAATATGTCAGTTCAATTAAAAACAAACAAGCAGATGTATAAGTCGTGTAAAGTAATTACAAAGAGGAAGAAAGGCAGAATTATGAATATTTATTTAGCCGGCGATTCAATCGTCCAGAATTACACAGAAGAAGAATTTATAGCAGGTTGGGGACAATACCTTAAATATTATGTAACTCCTGATACTAAAGTATTTAATTGCGCCAAGGGAGGCAGAAGTTCAAGGTTATTTCTCAATGAAGGAAGATTTGATAAAATAGATGAAAGTATACAGGCAGGAGATTACCTTTTGATAGAATTCTGCCACAATGATGATAGTTCTAAAGGTTACAGCACTATGTTTAACCGTATGACAGAGCTTGGAATACCTGATGAGGACGGAAGATATCCGGTTATACCGGGCGAGAGAGTGCCTAAAGATTATATTCCTGAAGAATATATAGATGCTTTAATGAAAGATGACTCAATAGCTGATAAGGAAGCAGTGCTTGCAAGCGTTAAGGCATTTAATAACACTTACCCTAATGATACATATTATCCATATTCACCTAATGGTGAGAAGGGCAGCTTCAAATGGTTCATAAAGCAGTATATTGATATGGCAAGAGAACATAATGCTGTTCCAGTGCTTGTAACAGCACCGGCAAGAACAGCATTTAACAAGGACGGAACAATTAAAGATGGTCCGGGACTTCACGGCGGTGATAATTTCTGCTATATAAGGGCAATGAAGCAGATAGGAGAGGAAACACATACTCCCGTGATAGATTTATTTAGTTATACGGTAAAGCTTTTTGAGAGTATAGGCGAAGCTGATATTCACAAGTATACATCTATCAAAAAGGGTATCAATAAGGGCAAGTGGCCAGAGGATTTTGTTAATGAACTTGCTAAGAAAGACACTGTATCAGAGAATACACATTTTAATAAATATGGTGCGTGGCTTATAACAAAGGGTCTTGTCAATTTAATAAAAGAGTGTGATAATGAGCAGGTTACAGCATTAAAAAATGTTATTGTGAATTCAGATTATAAAGTTGCATCTCCATTAATATAATGATAACAGGAGGACATATGAGAAAGAAAAGATTAACAAGAAAACAGAGGATTATGAGAAAAAGAATTACAATTGCCGCGTGTATAGCAGTAGTAGTTGTTGTGATTATTGTAGCAGTAGTATTGTTATTAAATGCTAACAGGAAAAAGTCAACGGATACTAATGATAATACAATAGTTACAACAAGCGATAGCAGTAATAACACAGAGTCTAAGGCAGGTGATAGTATTAATTCATCTAATAACAGCACAGATACAGCGAGTAAATCTGATGCTTCAAATGTTAATAGTTCAGATGATAAGAGCACAGAGAGCCAGCAGACAGATGATAAAAAAGGGTCATCAACAGGAGATGGCGTAACTAAGACATCTAAGGGATTTACTATTGATAACAGAAATGGAGCAACATATATAGATGGTTACTTAATAGCCAATAAGACATATGCACTTCCAAGTACATTTATTCCAGAAAATCCAGAAGTACCTGTAACAGAGGCAAGAAGTAATAAGAGCCTTGACAAGGATTTAATGACGGCTTTCAGAAAAATGCAGGCAGATGCGACAGCAAAAGGACTTAATATCTATATTGCGAGTGGTTACCGTTCATATGATTATCAGGTGGGTCTTTACAATAGATATGTAGCCAACGATGGAAAAGCTGCGGCAGATACTTATTCATCAAGACCGGGTAATTCAGAACATCAGACAGGTCTATGCTTTGATTTGAATTCGATTGAAGACAGCTTTCAGTATACAAGTGAAGGTAAATGGGTTAATGATAACTGTTATAAATATGGTTTCTGCATAAGATTTCCAAAGGGAAAGGATGCTTATACAGGTTACCAGTATGAATCATGGCATTTAAGATATGTTGGAACTGAATTAGCAGAGAAGCTTTATAATAATGGTGATTGGATTTCATTAGAAGAATATTTCGGAATAACAAGCGAATATCCTGATTAATAAATATAAAATAATAAGAGAGCCATAGTTTAAATGAAACTGTGGCTCTTATTGTTATTTTTATATTATATTGTACTATGGCAATGAATAACTATTATACATATTCTTTGCACAGATTAATAAACTGTTTGATAGATGGAGTCAAAAATTTATCTTTATGGTAAATAATATAGAAATTTCTACTGAAAATTAAATCCTGTACCTTTACTGTAGAAATTAATCCTTGTTTTAATGATGGAATAATCATTCTATTTGGTAAAACAGAAATACCTAGTCCGTTGATCGTGGCGTTGATTAGTGCTGTTGTACTCATAGCTTCCCATACTGGAATAATATGAATGCCAGCTTGTGTAGTAACACGATCAAAAACTTCACGTGTTCCGCTTCCTTTTTCACGTAATAGAAAACGCTGCTTTTGAAATACTTCTATGGGTATATTCTGCCCATCTTTCCATCCTTTATTAGTATCGCAAATAACACTTAAATAGTCTTGCATATAGGCTTCAGATACGATGTTAGAATTATGCGATATACCTTCAATTAACGCACAATCTAACTCGTTTGCAAGTATTTTTTGCTCCAGTCGTTCAGATTGTTCGATAGTTACTCTTACATCTATTTCTGGACATATTTCATAGAAAGACTTTACATAATTTGGTAAAAATTGAGAGCCAATTGTTATGCTTGCTCCTATGCGAATGATGCCTTTGGAATCCCAGTCGCGAAATCCAGTTTCCATATCTGAAAATAAATCGGATATGTGTATTGCATATTGAAGAAAACGTTGTCCAGAACTAGTGATTTGGAGTCTTCGCCCTATGCGGTCAAAAAGCTGTACCCCATAATATTGTTCTATTTCTTTGATGGCAAGGCTTACAGCTGGCTGTGTTATATGTAAAGCAGATGCAGCTTTTGTAGAATTATATCCATTTTCACATACAGCACGAAAAATTATCATATGTCGTAGTGTCATTATAAACTCCTTATATCAAATTACTTATTATTTATGTAAGATTATATTATTTCAATTATTAGGAATCAAGTGATATAGTATTAAAAAATAGGAAGGATGGAATTCTAGAGATGAGCATCTGGTATAAGTATAGAAAATTGTTTTTATCAACTTTTGAATTAAGTGCGTGTACATTTGGAGGAGGATTTGTAATAATTCCTTTAATGAGGAAAAAGTTTGTTGAGGAACTAGGCTGGATAGAGGAAGAAGAGATGCTGGATTTAACAGCAATTGCACAAGCTTCGCCAGGTGCGATAGCAGTAAATGCTTCAATTATGTTGGGGTATCATATAGCAGGCATTCCAGGAGCTATACTTGCGGTATTGGGAACAGTATTGCCCCCATTAATAATCATTTCAATAATTTCGATGTTCTATCAGGCATTTCGTAATAATGTTATTGTTAGTATGGCAATGAGAGGGATGCTTTGCGGAGTTGCTGCTGTGATTTGCGATGTTGTAATAAATATGGCAAAGAGTATATTTCAAAAAAAACGACCGCTACCAATTATAATAATGTTGGCTTCATTTATAGCTGTACGTTACTTATCTATAAATATCATTATAGTTATTTTTGTCTGTGGTTGTATTGGAACATTAGATATATGGATTAAAAATATGAAACGGAAAGCAGGTAATAAGCAATGATATATCTTGAATTGTTCTGGAGCTTTTTTAAAATTGGATTGTTAAGTATTGGTGGTGGGTATGCTGCTATGCCAATAATACAAAATCAGGTGATTGATATTCACCATTGGCTTACAATGACACAGTTTACTGATATTATAACTATTGCTGAAATGACACCAGGTCCAATAGCAATTAACTCTGCTTCATTTGTGGGAATTCAGGTCGCTGGATTTTGTGGTGCTGTTATTGCAACTGTTGGCTGTGTATTTCCATCCTGCATCATTGTAATGGTGCTTGCTTACATGTATTATCGTTATCGTGGACTCGATATGGTACAGGGCATTCTTTCAGGGCTACGACCGGCTGTAATAGCAATGATTGCATCAGCAGGTATTTCATTGTTAATTATGGCGTTTTATGGACAAAGCACGCTTCCTAATAATCTTACATCTTTGGATGTTGTAGCTTTGATAATTTTTGCTATTGATATTTTTATCTTAAGAAAATGGAAGTCTAATCCTCTTTGGGTTATGTTATGCTCTGGCATCGTAGGAATTGTTCTATATTTACTTGTTTAATAGATAAATTAATTAATTGAAATCTCTTCAATAGTTGTTATTGGTGCAGTTGTAGGTATTCTGTAAAGTGTTGACTGATCTTCATAATATGAGAAGAAGGTATACCTGGAAGTACAGTGAATACCTGATATTTCGCCAACGGCTACATATTCTAACTGAGTTCCGTCAACATTCATTCTGTAAAGACCGGCATTGTCACCACCCTCAACGTGGAAGAATATTTTATTACCATATACGTTGTAGTTAATTACTTTGCCATTTTCAGGTGCATATAAAAGCTCGAGTGTCTTATTTGACATATTAAGTCTTACAAGTGAATACTGTTTGTCAAGGTCTATATAATAAGCGTAATTATTATCAATCAATGTAAGGTAAGAATTGCTGTCGTAGTAATTAACAATCTGACAGGTCTTAGTATCCATAGAAAGTATATGGTGACGTCCGTTAGGGTCTGAGAAGTAAAGCTTTCCATTATATATACTTGTTGGAGAATAAGGCGTGTCAGATATTATAGAATTATTCTTGCCATCAATGTCTACTTTATAAAATGTAAGGGCTGTTGTGTCATCATAATGCTGGTAAAATACAGTGTTACCACTAAGACTTGCTGCACCGGAACGGTCATTATATAAAATTTTTGAATGGCTTCCGTCTAAATCACATCTGTAAAGACCAAAAAGCTGGCCTCTGAATACCATTCCGATAGTACTTTTATTAAAATTATTCTTTACATAGTATATGTAATTGCCACATACGTTAAGGTAGGCAACGCTGTCATCATTTATTTTGGAAATGTTCGTACAGTCAGAATTCATAACATATAATTTGTTGTAATCGTCAGGGTTGGCAAAATATATTTTGTCATTATATTCGCAGAATAGCCCTCCATTGATAAGATTGCCTGCTGTGTTGCCAATAGCATTGTCGTTGTTATGTACTGTCTGGTTCTTCTTAAAATAAAAAAATCCGCCAACACCAGCAGCTGCAATTACTAAGACAACAATAATTATTGTAATGGTCTTTTTCATATTGTAATCTCCATTCTGTAGTATTTTATATAATTAATCAGTATTATTAATAGTTGTTAATTATTTACTTACATATTACAAAAAATATGATACAATATCAATGGTTTAAAGCAATAAAGATTACGAGGTTGAAAAATGTTAGATTTGAATGTAATAAGAGAGCAGATTGACGGTATTGATAAACAGCTTGTCGATTTGTTTGAACAGAGAATGAAGCTTACAAAGGAAGTTGCAGAGTACAAAATCCAGACAGGAAAGAAAGTTCTTGATACACAGAGAGAACGTGCGAAGATTGAAGCTGTTACAAAGCTTGTTAAAAATGAGGCTAATGTCCATGCCATTGATGACTTATTTTCACAGATTATGGCTAATTCAAGAAAAGGACAGTATCAGCTTCTTGAAGCTATGGGTCAGACTTTAAGAGAACCTTATGAGGCTATAGAAAGCATTAATAAAGAGGGTGTTAAGATTGTATATCAGGGAGTTCCGGGTGCATACACACAGGAAGCTGCCTGCAATTTCTTTGGGGAGGACTGTGATAATTATGGTGTTCCTACCTGGAGAGACGTTATGGAAGCAGTTAAGAATAAGGAAGCTGATTATGGTGTGCTTCCAATTGAGAATTCTACAACGGGAAGTGTTGTAGGTGTATATGATTTATTACAGGAATATGATAACTACATAATTGCTGAGACATTTGTTAATATAGATCACGTTCTTGTAGGACTTAAGGGAACAGATATTAATAAGGTTACAACTGTATATTCGCACCCACAGGGAATTATGCAGTGCGACCATTTCCTTAATACACACAAGGATTGGCAGAGAATTCATCAGGCTAATACAGCTATGGCGGCTAAGATGCTATTATCAGAAAATGATCACACGCACGTTGCAATATCTAGTAAGAAAGCTGCACAGATATATGGTCTTGAAGTATTAGAAACAGGTATTGCTGACTTATCTAACAATACAACCAGATTTGTAATAATAACTAATGCAAGACGTTTCTTAAAAAATGCTAACAAGACAAGTATAGTATTCGAGACAGCCAATGAGGCAGGAACACTTTATAATCTTTTAAGCCACATAATATATAATGGGCTTAATATGTATAAAATCGAGTCAAGACCAGCAGATAAGCAGTGGGATTATAAGTTCTTTGTGGATTTCGAGGGTAATATTGATGATCCCCGCGTTATGAATGCGTTAAGAGGAATACAGGAAGAAGCTAAGTCAATCAAGCTTCTGGGTAACTACTAAAAATATCTGTAGTGTAATAATAATATTAATTGTTATAGTATAAAAACTATGTTTAAAATAATATTGAAAAATGCCGCAACTTAGTGTATCTTAAAACTATGAGCTGTACGACTGGCGGAAAGCATATTATACATAACTTTTAATTGGTTAAAGTTATGGAATATGTGTGGGATTACCCACAGGGAGTACAGTATATATGATTATCAGCCGACCGCCTGGGCAGCCCCTTAAAAGGTTACCCAGATAAGGTCGGCTTTTTTGTATAAATTATACAAAAGGCACTTTGTGCCGATTATGCACACTTGCACGAAGATGTAGCTTGCCAAAGGCGACTGCACATAGTGTGGTATGTGCTTTGTACATTTTTTACAGACTGTATGAAAAACAGAAATGGAGGATTATTATGCAGATTACAACACTTGAAAAGGAATTATCGGGTTGTTCTTATCCGGGAAGAGGAATTGTTATCGGAAGATCAGCAGACGGAACAAAGGCTGTTACAGCATATTTTATTATGGGAAGAAGTGCTAACAGCCGTAACAGAGTATTCGTTGAGGACAAGGAAGGAATAAGAACAGAGGCGTTTGACCCAAGTAAGCTTGAAGATCCAAGCCTTATAATATATGCTCCAGTACGTGTTCTTGGAAAGAAGACAATCGTTACTAATGGTGACCAGACAGATACGGTATATGACCTTATGAGTACAGGAAAGACATTTGAAGAATCATTAAGAACAAGGGAATTTGAACCAGATGCTCCTAACTTTACTCCTAGAATATCAGGTCTTATGACAGTCGATAACGGTGAATATGATTATGCAATGTCAATATTAAAGAGCCACAACGGCAATCCTAACCAGTGTGACAGATTTACATTTACATATGATGCACCAATTGCAGGAGAGGGACATTTTATTCATACATATATGAATGATGGTTCACCACTTCCAAGCTTTGAGGGAGAGCCTGTATTAGTCAGAATAGAAGGCAATATTGATACATTTACTAATATGGTATGGGAAAATCTTAATGAAGATAATAAAGTATCACTTTTTGTAAGATTTATTGATATCAAGACAGGTGAATATGAAACAAGAATTATTAATAAGAATAAATAATAAGAACTGTTAACTAAGAACTATTGATAAAAATAAATAATTAATAATGATAATTAATAATATGAATTAATAAATGAATGGAGAATAGTTATGAACGAATTTCAGTTAAAATATGGCTGCAACCCTAATCAGAAGCCATCAAGAATATTTATGGAAGACGGAAGCGGGCTTCCAGTAGAAATCCTTAACGGAAGACCAGGTTATATCAATTTCTTAGATGCATTCAATGGCTATCAGCTTGTTAAGGAATTAAAGGAAGCAACAGGACTTCCAGCTGCAACTTCATTTAAGCATGTATCACCAGCAGGTGCGGCAGTAGGACTTCCTCTTAGTGAAGTAGAGAAGAAGATATACTGGGTAGATGAGAATATCGGAGAGCTTTCACCACTCGCCTGTGCTTATGCAAGAGCAAGAGGTGCAGACAGAATGTCATCATTTGGTGATTTCATATCATTGTCAGATGAATGTGATGCTTCAACAGCAAAGCTTATCCAGCACGAAGTATCAGATGGTATTATCGCTCCTGGTTTCACAGATGAAGCTTTAGAGATACTTAAGGGCAAGAAGAAGGGTAATTATAATATAATTAAGATTGACCCTTCATATCGTCCAGCACCAGTTGAGAGAAAGCAGGTATATGGTGTTACATTTGAGCAGGGACGTAATGAATTCAAGATTAATGAAGAGCTTCTTGAAAATGTTGTTACAGAGAATAAAGAAATTCCAAAGCAGGCAAAGATTGATTTAATAATTGCCCTTATTACATTAAAGTATACACAGTCTAACTCAGTATGCTATGCAAAGAATGGACAGGCAATCGGTATCGGAGCTGGACAGCAGTCAAGAATTCACTGTACAAGACTTGCAGGACAGAAGGCTGACAACTGGTATCTTCGTCAGAACCCTAAGGTATTAGAACTTCCATTTAAGGAAGGTGTAGGCAGAGCTGACAGAGATAATGCAATTGATCTTTACATTGGTGATGAATATATGGATATTCTTGAAGATGGAGCATGGGAGAGAGTATTTACAGAGAAGCCAGAAGCGTTTACTAAGGAAGAAAAGAGAGCATGGCTTGATGGCAACACAAATGTTGCACTCGGTTCAGATGCGTTCTTCCCATTTGGCGATAATATTGAGAGAGCATATAAGAGCGGTGTTAAGTATATTGCACAGCCAGGTGGTTCAATAAGAGATGATAATGTTATTGAAACCTGCAACAAGAGAGGCATTGCAATGTGCTTTACAGGAATGAGATTATTCCACCACTAATTAAAAGTATTTTTGATAAAAGATATCCGCGATATAAAATGAGCAATTAATTATTTTCTGGAATTAGTTTATTCCATTTTCTGGAATATTTAATAAAAATTTAAAGAGTATATAATTGGTACTTTATTTTTTCAATTTAATGTGATAAAATACTAAAGATTAAAAGAGGTGACAGCTGTCATTGAAGTTGTCATCTCTATTTTTTTTGATGATTTATTGTATTATATCGTCTGGCAATAATTCATCAATGATTTTTATACTTTTAGGAGGTTTTTTATGAAAGACGAGCAGTTTAAGCCGTATATACCTGCGGATAAGATTACTCCAGAATTCACAGTAACATCTGTTATTATGGGTATGCTTCTTGCTGTAGTATTCGGTGCTGCTAATGCTTACCTTGGTTTAAGGGTAGGTATGACTGTTTCAGCATCAATCCCAGCAGCCGTTATTTCTATGGGTGTTATACGTGTCATCATGAAAAAAGATTCTATCCTTGAGAGCAATATGGTTCAGACAATCGGCTCTGCGGGTGAATCGTTAGCAGCAGGTGCTATTTTTACATTGCCTGTATTATTCTTATGGGCTAAAGATGGAATTATGGATTCTCCATCACTTCTTACAATAATGTTAATATCTCTTTGCGGTGGTATTCTTGGTGTTCTATTTATGGTTCCACTTAGAAATGCACTTATCGTTAAAGAACACGGAACACTTCCTTATCCAGAAGGAACAGCTTGTGCTGAAGTATTACTTGCTGGTGAAGAAGGTGGAGCAAGTGCCAAGTCTGTATTTGCAGGTATGGGATTTGCAGCATTATTTAAGTTCATTACTGATGGAATTAAGGTTATTCCTAGTGTTATTACAGCACCTATTAAGTCGCTTAAGACAGAACTTTCAGCAGAAGTATATCCGGCATTACTTGGTGTAGGTTACATATGTGGACCTAAGATTGCATCATATATGTTTGCTGGTGGTATATTAGGCTGGTTCGTACTTATTCCGGCTATTGTAACATTTGGTGGTTCAACAATACTTTATCCAGGTACAATCTCTATTGCTGATTTATATGCAACAAAGGGAGCAAGTGCAATCTGGAGTAATTACATCAAATATATCGGTGCTGGTGCCGTCGCAACAGGTGGTATTATAAGTCTTATTAAGTCATTACCACTTATTGTAAAAACATTCTCAGATGCTATCAAGGGAATGAAAGGTGATAAGAACACAGGTAAGCTTCGTACAGAACAGGATATTGATATGAAGGCTATTGCAATTGGTATTGTTGTTGTTACAATTGCTATCTGGCTTATTCCAGATATTCCTGTTACAATTCTTGGTGCTATTCTTATAGTAATATTTGGTTTCTTCTTCGCAACAGTATCTTCTCGTATGGTTGGTATTGTAGGAAGCAGTAACAACCCTGTATCAGGTATGGCTATTGCTACACTTTTATTTGCTACATTATGCCTTAAGGTTACAGGTGATGTAGGTGTTCATGGTATGAAGGGTGCTATCGGTATCGGTTCTGTAATCTGTATTATCGCAGCTATGGCTGGTGATACATCACAGGATTTAAAGACTGGTTATATCCTTGGTGCTACACCTAAGAAGCAGCAGATTGGTGAACTTTTAGGTGCAGTTATTGCAGCATTAACAATCGGTGGCGTTCTTGTTCTTCTTGACAGTGCATGGGGCTTTGGTACAACAGAACTTGCAGCTCCTCAGGCTACTCTTATGAAGACAATCGTAGAAGGTGTTATGCAAGGAAATCTTCCTTGGGCACTTGTGTTCATCGGTGTATTTATTGCATTAGTAATTGAAATACTTGGTATTTCAGTTCTTCCAGTAGCAATTGGTTTATACCTTCCATTAGAGCTTTCAGCAACAATTATGATTGGTGGACTTATCCGTCACTTTGTTGACAAGAAGTCTAAAGATAAGGATAAGGACAACGAAGCAAGTGGTGGAATTCTTTTCTGCTCAGGACTTATTGCTGGTGAAGGTCTTGTAGGTATTCTTCTTGCTATATTTGCAGTAGTTGGACTTGCAGATCCAATTGATTTATCAGGAAGCATTTCACTTGGAACAATCGGTTCTGTTGTGTTAATGGTTATTATGGTTCTTTTAATATTAAAGAATGCAGTATGGACTAAGAGCAAAGAAAAGTAGAGTGTGAACGAATAACTTCAATACATTCCTTAGAGGAGGAGATTGGAGTACAGATATTCAGACGTTCA